>Ga0208261_1000482_pt1 | contig 15553 bp, 16 predicted proteins | sample Knorr_S7_td_DCM__FD_185595 | JGI IMG/M metagenome (GOLD analysis project Ga0208261, IMG submission 185595) | Marine microbial communities from Southern Atlantic Ocean transect - Knorr_S7_td_DCM_ad_131m_LV_B (SPAdes) (version 3) | ecosystem: Environmental > Aquatic > Marine > Oceanic | place...
AGGTCCATCGCAACAACCTTGGTGAACAAGCGTTAGGTCTTTCAAGAGATATTCGAGTCGATAGAGGAATTCCATGGAAGGACATACCTAAAGGATGAAATGCGAAAACGTCTACGCGCATATTTTTTTCGACCGGATACCAGGTCCAGCTGAAGGAATCTCTGATACAAATATTATTTCTATTGATTCAGTATCAGATCAGGCTCCTCTCATGATATTGCGCGGTGTGCAGGAATTCGAAGAGCAGTTTCAGGGGATTGTATGGTCGACTTCTCCTGAACCTGTTGGAGATGTCGGCCTTTCAGTCAGGAAAGTTACCGCTTGGTCTCATGAGCGTGGCAATAACGTCGGAAAGTATCCAGGCCTAAAGCAGGTTTCGCTCGTTAGTAAGAAGGAAGACCTTAATAGAGAAGCGTTCTACAAGCACTACCAGCGACATATCGATATAGCCCGAGAGCATCATGGAATGGAAATGTATGTTCAGAACACTGATATCGAATACTTGTACGGCCAGAAATCAAAAACATCAATGATTGATGGAATAAGCGAACTTTGGTTTACTAGCACATCGGATTGGTTCGAACGCTTCTATCTTAAAGAGAGCAGTCAGAGAATCGTTCGAGAAGATACACAAAAATTTATTAACTATCAGACTACGTGTTCGATCATGGTATCTGAAATGCGAGTTAGGAGAGCAGAGAAGTGAAGTCACCAAAAAAGATAACAGTGGATTTTGATCCGGACACCCTTGACATGATGTTTCGGAGACTGAAAGAAACCAGATGGCCTGACATTATTGGAGAAGATGAATGGGTATATGGGGTGCCAAGATCATGGCTTCAGGAGATGGTTGATTTTTGGGTCTCAGAATGGGACTGGAAAAAAATATCAGATCAAATAAACGAATGGGACAATTATGTAGTGGAGATAGAAGGGATCCCAGTCCATTATCTTCATGCACCTGGGAAAGGACCTAATCCAAAGCCCATCATCTTAACTCATGGCTGGCCATGGACGTTTTGGGACTTTAAGGATGTCATCGGTCCACTGAGTGACCCTGAAAAATATGGTGGGAACCCAGAAGATAGTTTCGATGTTTATGTCCCATCGCTTCCGGGTTTTTCTTTTTCCACTCCACTAGCCCATTCTGGTGTTGACGTTCGTCGAGTCGCAGAGCTCTGGAATATTCTGATGACCGAAGTTCTTGGGCATGATCGATTTTGTGCCCATGGAGGAGATTGGGGCGCTCTAGTTACAGCGCACTTATCACATGAATACGCGAATTCATTAATTGGGGCTCATCTCAGCCTCAGTTTAATACCGGGAGTTGATCGAAGGGCTCTCCCTGAGGATGTTTGGGAAGCGGATGAAACATGGAAATTGGAGCGAAGTGCTGAAGCGGAGAGCACTATACGTTCACATGTCACAGCACACCTTTTGGATCCTCAAACCCTTGCATACGGATTGACAGATTCTCCTATAGCTACTGCTGCATGGATATGGGAACGGCGAAGGAATTGGAGCGATAATTCTGGGAACGTTGAGGATTCTTTCACTAGAGAGCATTTATGTACTACAGCGGCGCTGTATTGGTGCACTGGTTCAATTGGGTCATCGTTACGGATTTATCATGAGCATTTCAAAAAGCCATGGCCTCTGGCTCACGACCGGATGCCAAGGTTGGAAGCACCAACAGCTTTCGCTATTTTCCCGAAAGACGTTGTTCACTTGCCACGAAAAGTCCTAGAAGAATACTGTGATTTGCAGCGATACACGGTTATGCCACGGGGTGGACATTTTGCTGCGGCAGAGGAACCGCACCTTGTAGTAGAAGACTTACAGGAGTTCTTTAACGATTTAGATTAGATGTTTTCGAGCGTCGAAGCTGAAGCTTCCAAAAGTCCATCAATACGAACTTTGAACCCTCGAAGTTCATCCCCTATGTCTTTATCTCCCATTGCTCCAGCAGTGAACCTTACACGTACTCCTTCGATGATTGCTGCTAGGCGCCAAAATTGAAACGCAACATAATATGATAAATCTGAGAGATCTTTCCCACTAGCTCGAGCGTACCGTTCTGTCACTTCGCTGGGGGTAAGGTATCCATCAGCTATCGTTGGAGGGTCATTCATGGTGCTATTATCATTTCCACTTTTCCCCCACCACATGAGCATCCCTCCGAGGTCGGCTAACACGTCGCCTAGCGTGCAGAGCTCCCAATCAAGGACCGCAGCTATTTTATTGTTGGCACCAATCATGCAGTTATCTAGTCGGTAATCCCCGTGAGTGATTCCTGATCCAATTTGTTCAGGCTTCCCTTTCTCCAATTTTGCATGAAGAGCATTAAATAAAGGGAGCTCTCTATCGGAGCCTTCATCAACTTGTCGTTTCCATCTGCGAAGCTGTCGACCGACGTAATCTTCTTTTTTCCCTAAGCTTCCGAGCCCAACTTCTTCGGGATCAATGGCATGAAGTTCAGCTAGAACGTCAACAAGTGATTCACTTTGGACTCTTCGTTCTTCAGGTGAAAAGGCACGACTATCTTCTACGTCTTTAACGATGTATCCATCAACAAAGCCCATAACAAAAAATGGTGCTCCTGTAATCGCCGCGTCCTCGCACATTCCTAAAGCACTAGGTACTGGAACCCTAGTCTCTTGCAAAGCAGAAATAATTCGGAATTCGCGACCCATATCATGTGCCGAAGCTAAAACGTGGCCGGTTGGAGGGCGCCGCAGCACCCACCTGTTTTCTTTCTCGTCAGAGACGATGTATGTCAGGTTTGACCTTCCATGGGTTACAAGTTGAAACTGAAGCTCTCCTTCTGCCGAAGTACGACCATGAATCCATTTTGTAACATTGTCTATATCTATTCCAGCTGGACTTTCACTTGTCATGGCTGAAGCGTAGATCGGAAACACGGTCAAACACAATTCGAATAACAGCATCTTCGAAGGCTTAATATGAAAGAGAATCTAACCCTAACTTCTTGTTAGTGAACTCATCAACTGGCATTCCGCCTGTATTCTAGTTCAGTGTCCAGACCTCAATTCCCGCCACCTCCTATGTTGGATCCAGGTTGGTATGCGGACCCAACCGGGCGTTATGAAGCTCGATATTGGGATGGCCTAAAATGGACCGGCCATATCTCCCACTATGGTGCCACAGGTAATGACCCGATAGTCAGGGCTAAATTTGACCGGTTGTGGATACGCGTTTTTAGCAAGTTGGTTTTATGGCTGGTAGTTCTAGGTTTTTTATTTTGGATGGTGAAGTCATATTGGCCTAACGGTGAGGAAAACGATTCAAACCAAACTGAAATCATCGAGTCATCCGGCTTATTATCTGAACAAGGGGCATCGCCTTTACTTGAATCAGTAACGATTGGTAGGAACTTGAATGGGGTCTAACAGAATACGAGCTCTGCTAGTTTTTTCCTTTGGTATTCTTGCAGCAATAACTGGTCTCCTTGCATGGCAAAATTATGAACAAACGGAAACATCTGATGCTTCATTTTTAGAAAAAGAGACTTCCATTGAAGAAAGCTCGGCCCCAATCCCACTAATTCCAGTAGAAGCTGAAACATTTTCACAAAATGCACCTGTCATAATTAATATTTCCTATACGCCTGAAAGTATTTCATTAGATGGGACAGTTAATTCTGAGCCGTTAGCCAAAGCCATTCTTCTTGCTTCCGAACAGTTGGTACCAGAAGGAGACATTTCTGAAGACTTTGAGTTTCTTACCGGTGCTGAGTTCGCAGTCGTGCAACTAATAATTTCTGGAGAGGTAATTGATGAGGAGGAGCGATCCCGAGTAGTAACAAAATTTTTGAGTTTGGGAGTAAACGTTACGGATCAGATGATCATTCGAGGTTCCAACAGAACTGTCTTTGAGGTTATCCGAGATACTCCGGAGTTGAGTCAGGTCTACGACTTCTTTGAAGCTGCTGGAGCATTAGAGGACCTATTGCCTCAGGGTCAAACAATCACTGTCTTCGCTCCTTCAAATACGGCTGTTGAAGCTTTAGATATAGCGGCTTTACAGGAATTTGCTGAATTGGTCCAACTGAATGAAATTCTCCAATTTCATGTTGTGCCAGAGATATTTGATCTAGAAGATTTAGGAGAAGGCCTGCAACTGACTACGCTCCAAGGTGAAACTCTTACCATCGCTCAGTCAGAAGACGGTCTAACTGTTGTCTCAGGAGGGACTGTGCTTTCCAGCGATATCGAAGGAACCGACGGTGTCATCCATGTAATCGATACCGTTCTAATACCCGGAACAATCCAAACTGAAATTGAATTAAATCAAATTGTCTATTTTGACCCTATTCTTTTTGCTGTAGGGAGTCCATATCTTGCTGATAGTTCTGAACCTATTCTTGAAGAGATCGCATCAATTCTTATTAACAATCCCGAAGGCAACCTAGAGATTCAAGGACATACCGATACAGATGGGGGAGAAGAGGTCAACCTTACTCTAAGCCAAAATCGTGCTGACACTGTTAGGAATTTCTTAATATCTGAAGGGGTCGAACCTGAGAGGATCTCTGCTGTTGGCTATGGGGAGACAAGACTAAAAGTTGACCCAGAAGAAACGGCAGAGGATAGAGCAGCGAATAGAAGAATAGAATTCAGAATTAACTAGAAAGCAAGCAGCAACTACAGAGGGCATTCCAAACCGACTCCCCCAAGACCGCAATACCCATTTGGGTTTTTCCCTAAGTATTGCTGATGGTACTCTTCGGCGTAATAGAAGCTATCTAGTTGCACTAACTCTGTTGTGATTTCCCCAAGTCCAGCACCCGTTAGCTCGGTTTGGTACCTCTTCTGAGAGTCAGATGCTTCACTTAACTGATTCTCGTCATTCCAGTAAATCCCGCTTCGATATTGAGTTCCTACGTCGTTTCCTTGCCGCATCCCTTGAGTAGGGTCATGGCTTTCCCAGAAAACTTTTAGAAGTTCTGGATATGAGACAGTAAGAGGATCAAAAATAACAAGGACCACTTCGTTATGGCCTGTCATCCCTGAACACACCTCTTGGTAAGTTGGATTCGGGGTAAATCCCCCCGCATATCCAACTGCGGTACTTATAACACCGTTTAGTTTCCAAAACGCACGTTCAGCGCCCCAGAAACAGCCAAGGCCGAAAACAGCTTGTTCTGCATCCTCTGGAAATGGAGGGCCGATTGATGTTCCAAGTACGTAGTGGATTTCAGGCATCATGATTGGATCCTCACGACCAGGGAGAGTGGATTCTTTTTCCGGCAATTGAATAATGAAGGGCTTGCGTGGCGTCATAGTAACTTACACACAAGTCATCAAGCCATTATCCAAAACGACTCTGTCGGATGCATATGTTCTAAATTTTGCTTGCCCTTCATCAGCCCAAATATGGATCTCTAAGTCCTCACCTGGCATGACCGGCGAACTAAATCGACCACCCATTGAGCGGAATTTCTCAGGTTGGCTTTCACAGATTGCATGAAGTAGCGCCCTCCCTGTAAACCCATACGTACATAATCCATGCAGAATAGGTTTAGGGAACCCCCCAAGGGCAGCGAATGATGGATCGGAGTGTAAGGGGTTCCTATCTCCATTCAACCGGTATAGAAGGGCTTGGTCAGGTCTGGTGGAGTATTTAATCACGTGATCAGCATCTCGATCTGGAAATTCAAATTTTTCGCTAGGTCCGCGATCTCCTCCCCATCCTCCTTCACCTCGAAAAAATAGCTTACTTATATTTGTAAACATCTTTTCACCATCGCTGCTGTCAATTGCTGTCGTTTCAAGAATAACCAGAGCTGCTTTTTCTTTGTCATAGATGTTTGCAATCTTGCTGGTTGAAAGAACTGTCGCACTTGTTGGCAATGGTTTGTGTAGGACTATTTCCTGTTCGCCATGGACCATCTTTGAATAGTCAACGTCTCCGATGTTACTAAGCGGCCCCCCTCTTCCAGTTGCCCCCAGGACAACGCACATTGTCGGAAGGGCTTGCTGGGTCACGTCGTTGGTATTTTCAGTCGTAAATTCAAGTTCAAAACCTGTAGGGTCGCTTGCTCCCGCTCCGACTCCGAGGCTGTACAGGAGGCAATCTTTCGAGTCCCAGGAACTTTCGTGAGGTTCACTTTCAATTCCAATAGCGTCAAGGTTTATAGGCATGGCTGCTCCTCAATGTTGCACTCATCATACTTTGTGTGTTTAGTTTTTTTCTTACGAGAAATCATATTTTCGTAGAACTTAGTCTTCCTTCAAGGCTAGCTTCCAAATGGAGTGGTCTTTTCCCTTGAAGAGGATTACATCTGCCAGATTTTTTAGTGGCGCAATGTTCTCTTTAAAGTTGGGGGAGTTAATTAAATTCCAGATCATCTTTGCTTCCTCTGTTGCTTCATCTTCAGAGAGCTCAGAATACCGATTGAAGAATGAATTCTTATTTTGCTTTGCATCATCACAAAGATTTATAAAACGTGAAACATACCAGTCCTCAATATCTTGTTCATCTGCGTTGAGGAAGATACACAGATCCAGAAAGTCCCTTATAGCTGGCTTCTCCATACCTATTGCCGTCGGGTCGTTTTGGAGGAGGTTAAGCCCTTCAATAATAAGTACATCTGGATTCTCAATGATTCTTTTGTCATCGGTGACATCGTATGTTGTATGGGAATATGTGGGTACGGTGAGCTTCTCAGGTGAGGCCTTTATCGATGTTAAAAAATTGACAATAGCTGAGTAGTCAAAACTTTCAGGAAAGCCTTTCCGATGCATTATTCCCAGCTCTACAAGTTTTTGATTTGGAAAGAGAAAACCATCGGTCGATAGTACTTCAACGGAGAGTCCCTTTCCCTGAGCTAGTAATAGTTGTTTAAGAGTGTTAGCAACGGAAGACTTTCCAACTGACACCCCTCCGGTTATACCTAGGATGAAAAGTTCTCTCCCCGACTGGCCCCTGTTTGACGGTGCTAGCTGAGGCTGTTGGCGCATCAATATTAGAATTCTTTGCACTAATGGGTGATAAACCTTCTGGATCTCTTCGATGGTTTGTGGAAGTTCATCAAGAATTGATCCGTAATCGCCTGAAGTGACGTTGCTCTCATTGGCCCAGTCTGCTCTCATGATGAATTTAAAATCTCTGCCTAAATCATCCACATAAGTAGTTTGGCGGCTTTTTTCTCTAATCGGGCGTCTTGCTTCAATTTCTTGGAGGGTCCTTGAGCGTTCATAAGAGTACGGCTATTGCTAGTCGACTTTTGTGATTCATTGAGACAGACTAGATGCATGAAGGCTGTTCAGGTTAATGATGGGGTTGTTAGTGTAGAAAATGTGAGTGAGCCGCGTGGAGAGGGCGTCATTGTCGACGTGCGCACTGTGGGGATATGTGGATCTGATTTGCATTTGATTGACGCCGGAATGATGTCTGTGATCCCAGGCCATGAAATTGCTGGGGTTACGAGGGACGGAAAGCAGGTTGCGATTGAACCGATGCTGTCTTGTGGGCAATGTATGCATTGTGCAGAGGGGGAAGAACCATATTGTCGTGAATCTCTTCCTAATACATTTGGTATCGGAATCAATGGGGGAATGGCTGAGAGGATTGTTGTTCCAGAGAGATTCCTCATACCTTTAGACCGCCGAGTAAAAGTTGAGGATGCTTTCCTAGTTGAGCCTCTAGCAGTGGCAGTTAGAAGTTTGGGAAGAGCCGGAGTCACTGAGGGGGATACAGTTTGTGTCGTCGGGGCGGGCACTATCGGGCTTTGCTGTGTTGCGGTGGCTAAGTACCTCGGGGCTACTGTCGAACTTGAGTCTCGTCACTCGCACCAGCTTGAGGCAGGAAGTCGTTTGGGTGCAACTGAGCCTTCAAGTGAACCCGCAAGGGTTGTAATTGAAGCTGCAGGCACTAGCAGCGCTCTATCTTGGGCGATAGAAAAATGTCAGAAGGGAGGAGTTGTCGGCATCCCCTCTACTTACTGGGATCCTGTTGAGATCCCTGCATTGGCGATGGGAATGAAGGAGGTTTCGCTTATTCCCTCTGTTACTTATGGGCATACGACGGGGCAGAGAGACTTTGATGTAGCTATGTCAGTAATGGCAGCTTCGCCCGAATTAGGGCAAGCTGTAATTACAGATAGGTTTCCGTTGGACGGTGCGGCTGAAGCTTTTGACGTTGCTCGTAATAGGTCTCAGGGGGTCATTAAGGTTGCTATAGATGCTCAATCTTAGCGGTGAAAAGGGTATCGATTTTAGTGATATACGTATCGTAAGTATTCATCGTCGAGATAGTGACAAACGGTCTTTCAGGCCATAGATTTACCTTTAATGAGGACTTCGGAGAAAAGCTAATGACAGCTATTGATGTTCAACCAGCCCCATCTATTCGTCCTTGGTGGATGGAAAATGCGGGTTGTCTAGGAAAGTCCCGACTGTTTTTCCCTCCTCCTGGTGAGAGACCAGCAGCTCGAGATCGTCGTGAAACTCGAGCTCGTAAAATCTGCTTAGAATGTAATGTACTTCTTCAATGTCAAGACTATGCTCGCAACCAGAGAGAACTAGGCTTCTGGGGTGGAGAGTCTGAAATAGAGCGTGCGGAAGCTGGCTATGCTCCAACAACTCCAGTAATTGGATTGCGCCGCCACCGAACAGCAGCTAGTAGTTAATACCAACTAGACTTCCAACATGTGTGTTCTGGGTTGTGTTTGGACTAAATGGATTCCTGTATGAGTCCGAAGCTCTTTAAGATTCCTTCAACTGATGGTGTTCAAGTTGCTGTCCATGACTACGGAGGTAATGGTCCTGCTATCATTTTCTGCCATGCAACGGGGTTTCATGGCAGATACTGGGACAGCATCTGCTCTCTACTTTCAGAAGATTTTCATTGTATCTCTTTAGATTTCCGTGGTCATGGCGATACGGAAACTCCTAAAGGTACTTCTATGCAATGGGTGGGGATGGCTGAGGATCTTCTTTCGGTAGTTGATCACTTCCAGTTCAAGGAAAGTTTCGGGGTTGGACACAGCATGGGAGGTGCAAGCCTACTGTTAGCGGAGAGGAAACGTAGAGATGTTTTTAAATCATTGTGGCTATTCGAACCGATTGTCATACCCACGGGACCTCTGGTAGAAAAACTGTCTAGGGGCAATGACCTTGCGACTTCGGCAAGAAAACGAAACGAACGGTTCCCATCTCGTGAAGACGCATTTCAAAGGTATGTCTCCCGGCCGCCTTTCTCAGGTGTTGACAGAGAAGCTCTGCGCTCATATGTCGATTATGGATTTACTGATCATCAAGATGGTGATGTTATTCTCAAATGCCGAGGAGAAGTAGAGGCACAAGTCTTTGAAAACTCTTCTACCGGACTTTTTGATTCTCTCCCAAATATAAAGGTCATTTCAAAAGTAGCCGGAAGCACTGATCAACAAGGGCCAGCACTCTTAGCACCTGATATCGCTGAAGCGCTTCCAAATGGAAGTTATGAAGAATTTGCTGGGATGACCCACTTTGCGCCTATGGAGGACCCCAAAAGGCTAGCGGTTTCAATAAACAGTTTCTTTAATTAGTGTTTCTTGAGCGTTCTTTCCGATATTGTCAAAGATGTGGACGCAAGAAACTGGTTAGGATTAGAGACTTCGCATAATCCCCATAGATGGCATTTGCCTGTCTCCCGCGGAATTTCTACTGGGCATAGAGCCATGTTCGGTGGAAGCGGATTAGGCGCAGCTATTGCAGCAATGGAGGGAACCAGTGGCAGGCCTCTTGTATGGGCAACTGCACAATATCTTTCGTTTGCTCAAGTTGAAACAATCGTCGACATTGATGTCACTCTTGCGGTTCATGGACAAAAGACCACCCAAGCAAGAGCTGTTGGACATGTAGGTGGTACGGAGATCATCACAGTGAATGCTGCGCTTGGATCTCGTACGTTCCCTCGCGATACAACATATGGTTCTCCCCCTGAGGTAGAACAGCCAGATGACTGCCCTCTTCGAGAGAGATTTTCTGAGGTCACCGACTCGCTGGATTCGCGAATTGAGCAGAGGTGGGCTCTGCCAGTTGGAGCCCAAAAGCCATCTGAGCTTGAACCCGGCCGAATAGCAGTGTGGAGTAGGATGCCAGAATTACTCGAACCATCAGCGGCATCGTTTGCGGTCCTAGGCGATTATGTTCCGATGGGTATTAGCTTTACGCAGGATGGTCAAGCTGGCTCAACTAGCCTAGATAATACCTTGCGAGTTATTCAGGTTGTACCCAGTGAGTGGTACCTATTAGATATTCGTGTTGATGCGATTTCAAATGGGTTTGGCCACGGGGTCATCCATATATGGTCTATAGATGGAGAATTGTGTGCGATAGGAAGTCAGTCATGTATCGTGAGAAGCCGTAAACCCGGAGAGCATTCCCCACCTAAGCGTCTTGTTGAGGCTTCAGATCAGTTTTCTCCAACAATAAAGAAAGAGTAAATCTTTAGCGGTCGCAATATTGGTGCTATTACTTAAATTGTTTCGCGGTACATAGTGGGATTCCTTTTTCCCTTCGGCTGCTTGCCGCGCTCATCGAATAGGTTGTAGTCAAGTGCTACTTCCGCTGTTGTGAGTACTTGACCATTTTTTTGAGTCCGATTTGGGTCGGTTGCAAGAGCTGCGATGACTCTCCCCGTATATAGAGGTGTTTCTGAATTTTCCTCGTCTAGCTCAATATCTCCCTTTTCAATGCTCTCAAGGATGAATTCTGTTAGTACCTGACTTGGCCAAAGACCAATAACGCAAAGTCCGTCTTCTTTTCCCTCAACTGCAAAATCTCTTGTTAACCTATCCGTTCCCATTTTTGCGATGCCGTAACTTGCGCTCAATGCATACCGCTCTGAACCGCTGGAGGAGATATTTACCATAAACCGGAGTGAGTCAGATTGTTCCATCATTAATCGAGTGGCATATACGCTTGCGACATATGCAGATCTCAGTCCAATACCTACCTGATCATCCCAGATATCTATAGGGTGTTCCCAAAATTTCCCACCCCATACAGGCGGGTTGGGGATCTTGAATGCATTATTTATATGAATATCAAGACGGCCATGAGTTTCGCGGATCGTATCATAAAGTGCTTCGATCTGATCGTCATGCGCTAGGTCAACTTCCACAGGTATTCCAGTGCCTCCTGCATCGTTTACTAATTCAGCTGTTTTATGAATAGTTAACGGACCGCTTCCAGAAGATCTTCCAGTTACATATACTGTCGCCCCCTGCTCTCCTAGTCCGATGGCAATACCTCTCCCAATGCCCCTACTCGAACCAGTTACTACGGCAACCTTCTCAAAAAGTTCTTTATCGCTCATTAGTTTTCCTACTAACCTATGCTTCGAAGGTCAACGACGAATATTAGCGTTTCACTTGGTCCAATTACGCCTCCAGCTCCTTGCTCGCCGTAAGCTTGGTCTGGCGGAATCACTAACCTTCTTCTTCCGCCGACTTTCATTCCTACACACCCTTTGTCCCATCCTTCTATGACTTGTCCGACTCCCAACTGGAAAGTAAATACCTCATTACGTGACCAAGATGAGTCAAATTCCGTCGAATTCGACCATGAGACTCCGACATAGTCCACACTGATAAGTTGGCCTCCAGAACACTCTGGGCCGTCACCGATATGGACGTCTTCGATTAGGAGGGTCGTGGGAGGATCTCCTGGTGTGACTTCAACAACAGGTTTTTCAAAAGTATTCATATCTACTCCTGTGAAGGGAACAAGAACAACTAGCTTGGCTTCAGCTAAGTTATGAGCTTAACCTAATCAATTATTTTCTTAATGGACCTTCTATCCATTCTTTCTAGAAGGGAGCTCCTACGCTCTCCGAGCTCCTTCCAAGTGAGTGTGGAGACAGTATCTCGGATTCCTGCTACTCGTCGGAATGTAGCATCTGATACATCGTCAGCACCTAGTGAGAATCCTATTTCAGTAGCTACCCGAACTCCATTTTTTCCAAAAAATGATGAAGCTACTTCGAGAAACTCCTGTAACAAATCCATTTCAGGGTCTAATTCCTGCATGACCGAAGAAAGGTAAGCAAAGTTTTTTACAAATAGCATTAGCTCTTTAGGAATTCTCGCTCCTTCTGCAAGTAGACCTTTTATCAAGTTCCGAAATTCATCGATAAATTCTTCTTCAGAAAGATCAAGCGGGTCAAAGTTATTCCGTTCAAGCTGGAATTCTGAGATGATCAATCCGATGTCTGAATCTGCTGGGAAAGCGCCAAGGTCTTTAATCCCGACAACTTGCGATTCAACATCTCCCGTCATTAGTCCTACAACATATCGCAGAAAGGCTAAACGACGTTCTCCCTCGAGCCGGCCTGTGATTCCAAAATCTACCAGACCAATTTCCCCAGATGGGCTTAAGAAAACATTTCCGGCATGAAAATCTCCATGGAAAACTCCATGAATAACCGCCCCTTCGAGAAGTCCTTCCACCATTTGTCGAAATATTGCTGAAGTCTGTTCGGGTTCGATGCCTGTGATAATTGCTTCACCCAATGAACATCCAGAAATCTTACTCATTACGATAATCTTTTCAGTAACGAGATTAAGTTCAGGCTCAGGAATTTCCCACTCTTGTTTTTGGCTAGCGGATAGGACTCTCTCAATTTCAAACAGATTTGCTACCTCTAATTTGAAATCAAGTTCCTCACATATCGTTTCGGCAAATAATTCAACGAGAGCTGGGGGGTTAGCTAATGCTGCGACTGGAATCTTACCGACTAGTTTCGGTGCCACCCACGCCATAACTTTTAAGTCATTGGTTACTTTTCTTCTAATTCCGGGCCTCTGTATTTTGATCACTATATTCGTACCATCAGCCAACATTGCTTCATGTACCTGAGCTATAGAAGCTGACGCGATTGGTGTTTGATCTAGGTCATGAATCTGTTGAAGAGCAGGCCCTAATTCTTGTTCAAGGACTTTTGAAATTTTCTTCCACGATTCAGGTGAAACCTGATCTCGACATTTTTTACACTCGGCTACTAGGGCATCGGGGAACACTCCTTCGGCGGCAGAGATTAGTTGCGCTAATTTAACATAGGTAGGGCCTTGAAGTTCAGCCGCTTTCCTTAATCGTTCATATAGCAGTTTGTTTCGGATTTCTGGGTTGTCTTTTTTAGATATGAGTTTCCAGCCGATGTAAGCCCTACCAAACCTCAGAACCGTTATCAGTAAACGTCCGAGGGGGGGAAATTTCGGTTTTCGAATAAGGCTAGGGATGGAGCTCCTGACAGCTTTTCTTGATTCTGCTGCTTCACGTACCCATTCATCTATTTCGGAACTGTATGTTATTTCGCTATTACTAACGGGTTGTTTAAGAGTTGAGCCGAAAGTTTCGTCTAGCGTAGAGATATTTTTAGAGTTTGGATCTTCTAAGATTCGTATCTCAAGTTTTGAAGGTCCCCATATTCCCATTGATAGAGGTTTCCATGTGATTGGAGACGTTAATTCGTATGCAGGAACCATCTCAACAAATGCGCTAAGCGCTTCTTGTAACTCAGCCCGGGCTAGTGAGGCTCCTAAGCAATGGTGGGCGCCAGATCCGAATGCTAGATGCGGGCAGCCGCTTTCTCTTAAAATATTAAATTCATATCCCTGACTCTCTGCCTCGGAGAGGCCTCCAGCATGTAGTCCAAGTAAAACTGTCGAACCAGCTGGGAAAAGGACCCCGTCAATAATCTGGTCCTTTGTTGCAAGTCGACCTGTCGTCCTTACTGCGCTTATGTATCTCAGGGACTCTTCAACGGTGGCTGCGATAAGGGAAGGGTCCTGTCGTAATGCTTCGTATTGGTCGGGGTGGTCAGCTAAAACTGCCAAAATAGCGCCAAGTTGATTTCTGGTCGTGTCAGTCCCGGCAAGTAATATCGCTTCGACCATGGCGCTCAATTCATCATGTGAGAGCTTGTCTTCGTTATAGTGACTCTGAACCAGGTCGGAGAGCAGGTCATCTTCGGGTTTAACAGAACGCTTCAAAATTAGGTCCTGCACGTATGCATCTAATTCTCTTTGGGCTCGTGTTATTTCACCTAGGCGTGGGATGACGGATTCGACGTCTGCGTCTAGAGCAGAAAATATGATGTCAGCCCACTCATCGAATAATTTCCAGTCACCGTCATTGACTCCGAGTATTCTGCAGATAACTGGAACAGGATATGGTCGGCAGAACTCAGAGACCATTTCCGCTTCTCCTTTTTCTTTTATGTCATTAAGGAGATTCGTCGCATGATCACGCATGAAGTTTCTATGTCGGTTTGTATTCCCAGAACTAAATGACGAGTTGACCAGTCTTCTAAGACGTTTATGGTCTTCTCCTTCAACTGATAGCACGTTTGGTCTCATCTGAACTGTTGAAGGAACCTCGGGTATTATTTTCTGAGCCTGTTCAAGCATCTTGTTTAGATCCGGTCCGCCTTCTTGCATCTGGTCAAGCATTGAGAAGCTAGATAGCAGGGATATCCATTCAGGGTTACGCAGAATTTTCTTTATCTGTTTGTAGCCTATGACTAGCGGCCCAGCTGGAGTCATTACAACCCAGCCTTTTTCAGATACATCCTGACTTGCCGCAAGAATCTCTCCGAAATTTGAAGTAGGGATATCAACGTAAGGGATAGAGCCGGGTTCAGTTATGTCGATCAAGTCCATCGAATCCGATCTGTCGTGTTTTGACATGTCATGTTCATACCCTCTGATTAATTAGGTTTCACAGTTCGTTTGTTTTATGGCAAGTTATAACACCAATAGTTGATTTCATATATACAAGAAATCAGCTGGGCCTTAGCTGTCAATCAGAGTATCAACTTCGAAAGCCCTACCCAAAGAAATGCCTACGGAGAATTGTTAAGCTAAATGCTTGCTAACTTGCAGCGCGACTTAGAGCTTCTTCAAGGATATTTCGAGCGATACTTGGGCACTCTGCAAGTAGAGTGTTGAACTCGCTTCTAGTCATTGCCAATATTGTAGAATCTTTTGCAACTCGTACAGTAGCTCCGCGCGGTTCGTTAAGAATCACTGCTCTTTCTCCTACTACAGCTCCTGGGGAGGCAGAGGCGATTAGCTCGCCGTCGCGTTCAACGAGTAGTTGTCCTTGTACTAGGAGGAGAACTTCATTTCCGAAAGCTCCTTCTCGCATAAGTACGCTTCCTTCTTTCACATCGATCCTTGTGCTTAGTCTGCTTAAGACTTCGAGTTCGGAGACGCTTGCACTGTCAGCGAATGCAAATTCACGGTATTGAAGGTAGTGTGGTTCTTTTTTAAACATCTGTTTCTCTTTTCTCTTACGTTCGCAGTCAATATTTCTGACCTCTTTATTGTGGCCTATTTTTTTAGGAATAGCTTTGGAAATATGCGTGTCTTGTGTCACTTGTGATGCAAGTCACAGAACGTTGAGGAAGGGCTTTCGGCGGGACTTTAAGGCATGACTAACTTTATAAACACACCACTGGATGGGATACAATAGCCTATTGTTAGAGCATGGATGAAGGTGTTATGGATTTCGTTGACAGCGAAGGGCTGGTCTCACGTCAA
>Ga0208261_1000483_pt1 | contig 15542 bp, 12 predicted proteins | sample Knorr_S7_td_DCM__FD_185595 | JGI IMG/M metagenome (GOLD analysis project Ga0208261, IMG submission 185595) | Marine microbial communities from Southern Atlantic Ocean transect - Knorr_S7_td_DCM_ad_131m_LV_B (SPAdes) (version 3) | ecosystem: Environmental > Aquatic > Marine > Oceanic | place...
TAGATATGTTATGTTAATATCAACTTATCAATTATTATTTTTCAATTTCTAGCAAACTTGATGCTATTAGTTCAATAAGTGTATTTATTTGCTTTAACATATCCATCAATTCTATATGAATTTCATGTGTAGCAACTGATTCAGCTACATCGCCACTTACTCTTTTAAAGTGTTCTAAACGATATTTCTCCTCTAGATCTCTGTATTGTTCACCTTTTTCCATTATCTTAGCGGCTTTTGCTCTATCATATTTTGAAAAGAATTTATTTAGACGCTTAACTTGTTTAAGAAGTTTAGAATGATACATAAAAATTTCTTCCTGACCATCATCAGAAAAATGCTCATTAAGACCTTCTTTTTTAAAAACTAAAGAATCAAAACGTAGTTTTACTGTATTATTAATTGAACTAAGATAATTTACTGCTGTCACTAAAGAAAATACCTCTTGCGATTGTTTTACTGTCAAATCTTTTCTACTCACGTTTATTAAGTAATTAGATATATTTTCATTTAAAAATGAAATTTTTTCTATCCTCTGATGTAAACCTGTTTTCAAATCTATATCAGGATTCTCAATATCTTGCATTTCTTTGCTTTGTTCAAAAAATGGTCTTACTAATGATCCAATTACTCTCTCCATAAGACCAACTACTCCACTTATCTCAGCCTGTGCACTATTTATTGCTGCAGCAGGCTGGTTTAAAACATTCTCATCCAAATTTAGAATCGCTGGTTTCTCGATATTTCGTTTCTCTTCTTTGTCAGGGAAATAATTAATAATAGTCCTAGAAATAAATGGGGTAAATGGAATAAAAATTACTGTTGCAACAATATTAAAAATTGTATGCGCATTTGCAATCTGTCGCGGGATATTATCTGATGTTTGTGAAACAAAATCTGCAAAAGTTGGTATCCAAAAACAAAATAATAGCACACCAATAACATTAAATGTAACATGACCTATAGCAACTCTCTTTGCATCTCTACTAGCATTCAATCCTGCCAATAGCGCTGTTATACAAGTACCAATATTAGCGCCAAGAATTAGTGGAATACCTGCTTCTAGAGTAATAGATCCACCACTTGCAAGAGTAATAACAATCCCTGTAGTTGCACTACTACTCTGCACTAATGCGGTAAAAATTGCACCAGCAAGAATCCCTAAAAATGGATTTTCAAAACTAGTCAGGATACTATTAAAAGTTGGATCAGAACGTAAAGGCTTCATTGTATCAGACATTACCTTCATACCATAAAAAAGGAGCCCAAAACCTAAAATAACAAAGCCTAAATGCTTTACTGTATCTTTCTTTGCAAATAAAGACATAATAGAACCAGCTGCAATCAACAAAAGAGCATAATCAGTAATTTTAAATGCTACAATCTGAGCAGTTACTGTACTGCCTATATTTGAACCAAGTACGACACCAAGAGCTTGAGTAAAGCCTAATAAGCCTGAGTTTACAAAGCTGACTAACATTACCGTAGTGGCACTACTGCTTTGTATAACCATTGTTACAAATGCACCTATAAAAACTGCTATATAACGGTTTGATGTTAATTTTTCCAATATGGAACGCATACTATCACCAGCAGTCATCTTCATTCCATCACTCATCATCTCCATACCGTAAAGGAACATACCCAGACCACCTAGAAGACCTGTGATAATTAAAAATAAGGAAATTTCATTATTACTTGAGCTACTACCAGCATATAAATAGCTGGACTGAGTAAAAATCAGCAGAATAGAAATTAAACCATATAAAATATAACTTTTACTTTTCACATCAATACCTTAATTGATAATAACATATAAATATTAACTTAGCAAAAGCACTCTTTTTAAATAAGATTATTAAAATAGATAAGAATTACTATGTGAAATTAGAATATAGCTGGGAGATCATACCATCCGCCAAACCAACCTGTGGAACGATCATATTATCTGCTCCAGACCACTTCATACATCTAGAGTATATTTTACCTGCATGTACGATTACATCTGCACGATCAGGTCTTAATTCAAGTTTCACGATGCGATCATGAATGGAATAAGGTTTTATTTTTTTTATTACATTTTTTATTTCTTTAATTGTAACACTTTTTCCTTTTGACTTTTTTAATAGGGTAAGGATTTTATTGATATTTCCACCACTTCCAATTGATTGAATATTTGTTATGGATGAAGTTTTATCTATAATCCATTCCTTCATCTTGTGCCAATCTTCTTTCGTTACTTGATTCTCCAACAATCTAACAGAACCTATAGAAAATGATTTAGAAAATAGAGTTTCCTTATTTTTAATAATTGTTAATTCAGTGCTACCACCGCCAACATCAACATAAAGACAATGCTCATCCGTTTGCAAATAACGATCAATATGTGTAGATATAATGATACTTGCTTCTTCTTTTCCAGTGATAATATTAAGATTTATTCCTGTCTCTTTTTTCACGCGATCAACTAAATCTAATCCATTCTTAGCTTGGCGCATAGCTTCCGTTGCACATGCTTTAAAACTTATTGGATCATAGGCTTGAATCAAAGAATTGAAACCATACATTGTATTGACAAATTTATTACATGTTTCATCACTAATTCTATTCTCTGTAAATGCATCATGGCCTAATCGTAACGGCATACGTATCATAGATTCTTTTATAAAAGTTGGTCTGTCTCCGTTTTCAAGTACTCGACAAAAGAATAAGCGCATCGCATTACTTCCAACATCTATTGCAGCAAAGCGAAGACCTTCCTGCATCAATTACTAGCCAATAAAATAGGATTAAATATAATAGGTACCGAGGTTTGCACAATAGAACTTAACTAAGTATATGAATTGGAGTAAAGCAGGGAATGTTGATGGAACATTAATTTATGATAAAGGCTATTGCTCGTGAACAAGACGTGGTTTTCCACTTGCTGAGTTACGTGTATTTGATACAACCTTTTTTGGATCTTTTCTTAAAACTCTTTGCTCATCAATAGGTAAGGAAGCAAAATCCTTACATTCTATAGAACAACATCCATTAAATTTTTCTCTACATTTTTCACATTGAATAAATAGTATATGACACGCTTGATTTAAACAATCAGTGTGAGTATCACATGAATAACTACACTGATGACATGTACTTATAATATCATCAGTAATTCTTTCCTCTAGTCGTTGATCAAAAACAAAATTACTACCAATGAATTTTGAATTAAGTTTTTTTTCTTTTACATCATGAGCATATTGGATAATACCTCCATTTAATTGTTTCACATTTTTAAATCCATGATGTAGTAAATAAGAACTGGCTTTTTCACAGCGGATTCCTCCAGTACAATATAAAAGAACTTCTTTTTCTTCATTATTCTTTAATAATCTTTTTACTTCAGGTAGTAAATCTTTTGATCTTTCCACATCTGGTAAAATTGCATTATTAAAATGACCAACTTCACTTTCGTAATAATTACGCATATCTACAACAATAGAATCAGGATTTTCTACTGCCATGTTGAATTCACTAGAATTAAGGTGTTTCCCTACTTGATCCATATTATACTCATTACTAGGGATATCGTAGGCCACAATTTCTTTTTTCACCCTAACAGCCAACTTGATAAAAGACTGTCCTTCTTCAACAGCATATTTTAATGGCATATTCGCTAGATAATCTTTTTTATTTAGTAATCCTATAAATGTATCAAATACTGGCTCTGGGATGCTTATTTGGGCGTTAATACCTTCTTCTGCAACGTATACTCGTCCTAATACATTTAATTCAACCCATTCTTTATATAGTTTATCACGTAATATGTTTGGATTATCAATTTTAACATATCGATAAAAAGAACATGTTAATCTAGAAAATTCTTCTGCAGCTAAGTCAGCTTTTAATTGGGAACGATTTTTTTGATTATATAATTTTTTCTTCAAAATGAATTACTATATAGAAAAAATTCTAGGATGCTAATTGTCTTTCACCTTCAGAGGCGTAATTATCTTTCCAGTATTCTAATTTTGGTTCCATCATTTTTCTATATAGCCAAGGGAAAAAGACTACTAAATATAATGTAGATAAATATCCATAAGGCATTTCAGGCGCATTATCTTTTGGTTTTAGCTTCCAAAACTCTAAACTGCCCTGTTCATGATGATGAGAGTGGCGAGTAACATTATACAATAAAATACTACTTATTCGTTTATTTGTATTCCATGAATGATGTAATTCAACTGGTGTACCTTTTATACGAACTAAACCATAGTGTTCCATATAGTTTACTGATTCAAGAAAAAATTTTGCAAACATGGCTATGCCAAAAAACATTAATACTCCATACCATCCAGAAAGTAAAAATGCTGCTGCTGCAATAATAGAACTTTGCAAGTAACCCATAATCATTTTATTATAAAAACTAATTGCAAAGCGCCTCTGTTTTTTTAAACGTTTTAGTTCAATTTTCCATGCATCTATATGTTCTTTAATAGAGCTTTCAATAAAAAATCTATACACACTTTGTCCTCGTTTTGCAGTTGCAGGATCTGATGATAGTCCTACATTTTTATGATGACCATGAACATGTTCTACTGCAAAAGCATTATCTATACTAAAAGAAAGCATCAGATTACCCATAGTCCAATCTAATTTATTTTTTTTGTGATGAACTAATTCATGCCCAGGAATTGTGGCTCCTGGTCCCACCATCAGACCAACTGTAAAAATGTATCCTATTAAATGCCATGTCTCTGTACCAATTCTTGTCACAGATATATCATGTCCAGTTAAAAACATGATAAATTCTTCAAATATAATATTTGATGAATGGCCCGCCATATAGACAGCAATAGATACAAGAATTGCGATCAAGGGCAAATTAATAAACAATAATAATCGTAATACAAAAGGATATTTGTATTCAGGTGTCGACTTATCATTACCTAAAAAAGCATCACCAAAAATAACAAACATATTAAAACCTACAAGATATATCCATATCCATTCTTTACCCATAGCAGCAAAATATATTGAAATAGAAACCAATATAGGCGTAGCAAGATATCGTAAATATTTCAGCATAATAGAATGTAAGTATTTTTGATATTATAATTCAATTATCGAGAAAATATGCTAATCTAATTCTGTTAACTCTTTTTCAATCTGATCAATATTAGGAACATCTTTATATTTATTTTTTATAGGAGTCCTAACTATTGAAGGGGTATTTAGATATCTATACCAAACTATAATACATATAATTCCAATAAGTATAGGCGTAATCCATGCAAACATATTAAATCCAGCCATAACTGGGACTGCAAGTACTCGCTCACCATATTGATTTACAAAATGGTCCATTATTTCAGTTTTTGTGTTTCCTGACTGCACCATGGTTGCAATCTTTGATTCCATATCGGAATTACCATGATCATATACCGTACCACTCCAACAACATACCGCCATCAAACTTTTCTCTAGATCCATAATCAATTCTTGCTGATTATTAGAAAACAACATTGTTGTTAATAAAATAGTGAGATACATAATTTTCATGATTTTAATCTAAAAAGTTACAATATATCCTATTTAATCCGCATTCGTATTTCAAAAAACATTCATTAATTGCTCTACAATCAAATACAGAGCAATTATTGTCAATGCAATACGAAATAATTTTGTAAAGAATTGTTCCGATAATTTTCCAAGATATTCTTTTCCAATTTTTGTACCAAAATAAACGGCAAGAATCAATGGTAATAGTACAGACCAATGATGTAAATAGTTGACATCAAAAAAATAAATAAATATTGGCATTTTTCCAATGTGACCTATTGCCTGACAAGCTGCTTTTGTAGCGACAACATTTTCTTTTGTGAGATTACGATCAATAAAGAATGGCGCAATTAGTGGCCCTGCAGCACCTATGAATACTGTGACTAAACCACTTAAACTCCCCATTAAAAAGAATATTGTATCTGATTTAATTTTTCTCTTCTTCTTTAGATACAAAAACCAAATAATATAAATACCTATTAATGGTTTTAAAAAATCAATTTTCAATTCACTTGCTGAATTAAGATTAAAATAATTAATCAAACCAAAAATGATCAATACTGCAAAAAATAGTCCAGGAATAATACCAATAAAGAATTTTTTAAATATTGGCTGATACACATGTTCACGATACACAGTTGTACGTGTAACGTTACTTACTAATTGAATTACACCATGAAAAGCAACAACTAAGTAACCTTCAGGTATAACGATTGCCATAATACCGAGAAGAGTCACTCCCCCACCCATACCAATTATAGCAGATATAATTGATGTAATAAAAGCTGCAATAATTAAAATAATTGTTTCAATCATACAGCTAAAAATTAAGAAAATTGGATATCAGAATAGAATTAAACAGAAAATAATTCTAGTTAATGTTTACTTATACTTTATGAACTTATCCGGCGCCACCGCCGCCGCCACCGCCTGCTCCGCCGCCGCCACCGCCTGCTCCGCCATCTCCTGCAAATCCAGCGCTCATTGCTGCGCCTGTGTCAACCATACTTGAAATACTGGAAGAAAAGGTATCCATATTCATTGAACCATCACCTGAACCTCCAAACCAAATAAATGTATCTTCACCTTTAGGTTCATAATTTTTCAAGGTTTTCTTTAAACCGTTCACGGCATCAATAACAATAGAATATTGAAGTAACTCATTCATATCTAGATGGTGATTTTGAGGTAGTTTTTTTCTCTTAATAAATGAATGCATTTTTTTCCAATTTTTCTGATATCCTTTTGCTTCTATTGATAATCGTGATATAACAAAACCACCAATGATCCCCACGGCAAGAAGGATACATATCGCTATAAAAGAAACAACCCCATTAAACATGTTTACTTCTAATCCAATCATAAGTAAATGTCCAAATAAAAACATAAATGACCCAAAGAGTGGAGGAGATTCCTTCCAATGATTCTTTTTTATATTTCTTTTTATTTCTTTTTTCCATGAGCCCATAAAACTGCTAGAATGCGAAAGTGATGCAAACAATTTATCTAGTGTATTTTCTCCTTTATTTAAACAACTGTTCACTTGCTCTAAAAGGATTTTATCCCAATGATCTAAATTGGATTGTGGAGAACCATCTCCTTTACTGATTTGTATATTTTTCTTTTTCTTAGTACGAAAAAAAGATTTTTCTGTGGTTTCTATTTCCTTTAATGTAATGCATCTTTTTTGCCCAAGCCTCATCAATGTTGCAAGTATTGCATGCCCTGAAACTTCTTGTTCTGAATAAAAATATGATACCAATGCAGGATGATGTCCCGATGGCCATTGAACATTATCTGGATCAATATTCTCCGTTTCAACTTTAAATGCTTTTCCATATTTAAGGTATCGGGCAATCAACCAAAATATTGAAAAGATAATTGCTATAATTGAAATAATATTAGATAAGGAATTTTTCTTTTCTTCTTGTTCTAAATTACCAAAATAAGAACTCCTGGAAAAATTCTTATCATTTACGTTTAATACTGTAAAATAGCTTGTGGGAAATATTGTGTTTATTTGAATTTTTCTTTCATGAGAAACTCTGCCAGTTGCTAGGGATAATTTGTTACCGCTATAACTTAAATTTATGTTTTCTTGTTTAATTCCCGTTGCTTCAAACCATAATTCTTTCTTAGAAATTTCATCTTCAAATCTCTGTTCAATGCGAAGCTGATTGGCACTTTTATTCCATTCGGACCCCAAATAAGTCCAGTGGAATTGCGCATCTTCTGGACCAATCCGTATTGCATCCCTTAGCTTGTAGGAAACAATAAATTCTTTTATTTCATCCTTTGAATGGTGATACCAGCGAATCTTAATTGTTTTTTTTGAGGGAATTATCTTAAATGTATATGGATCAGAAGACTTATTATTTATATAGTCACGTCCATTTTCTGATACTTGAATATCAAATATTTCTTTAAAATTTTTCTTATCAATCACTTGATATGCATAGGTAAAGCTACCTTTAAAAGTAAATACTCTCTTTTCTGTAATTTGGACAATACCATCTTTTCCTATGATTGATTGAATTTCAACATTATCAATAGTATATGACTTTCCAAAAACTATAGAAGTTATTACAGCGGCATATATAACAAGATGATACATCATAGTTTTCAGTTATATATTTATTTTCATTTAACTATATGGATAATTAGATCTATTGTCGAAGAAATTGTATATCTATAAACTACGAACAATTTTTTTTCCATGATACTCATTCGCATGTATTAAATCATGAACTTGAACTAGATTATTAAACGTTACTGAACCAGCGGCAATAAACTTAAATCTTTCACCAAATTTAGTTATCATTTTTGATAACATACTTGCTCCTTTAAGTGCTGTTTCTTCTCCACCAGAGGTCAAAATACTTGATATATTATCAACTTTTGATAATCGGTTTAATTCAAAAAATAAATCTTCCGTATAATCAATAGCTTTATGAAAGGTCACATTCATAGGATATGCTCTTGAAGCAAGCCGTTTTGTTAATTGTATATCAACATTAGCACTGTTAGTTAATGCCCCAATAACAATCTCAGGAATATCTAGCTCTTTACATAAGTCAATTTGCTGTTCCATCTTTTTTATTTCATCAAATTGATAAATAAAATTTCCGGCCCTTGGTCTAATCATAACTTTTATGGGAATATTTATAGATTTTAATGTATTCTTTATAACATTTACATCGGGTGTAAGACCGTCAAGATCAAGGTCTTTACACAATTCTATTCTATCCGCCCCATTTTGTTCAGCTTGGATAGCTTGTATTGTTGAATCAACACAAGCTTCTCTAATTATTTTGCTTTTAGTATCAGCGCTAATAGAGTTTATAGAGTTTCAACAATCACTTTATTAAGTCGTTCCGTAAATTCTGAAGGATTATCAAGCTTAACCCCTTCTTGAATTAATGCTTGTTCATAAAGTAGAAAGGCAATATCATTAAAAGATTTTTGTCTCGTTTTATCTTTTAATTTTTTAATAATTTTATGATTAGGGTTTATTTCCAAAATTGGTTTCACATCAGGCAAATCCCCTTGCCCCATTGAACGCATCATCTCCTGCATTTGAGCTGTTGGATCGTTTTCATCAACAACAACACAAGAAGGTGAATCACTCAACCGATTAGATACTTTTACATCTTTTACTCTTTCCCCTAATATTTTTTTAATTTTCTTTAATACAGGTTTTAAAGACTCTTCTTTATCTTTGTTTTTGTCTTCAGAAAAATCATCAGCTGCACCACTACGATTTACAGATTTAAGTTCTTTCTCATCATACTTTGGCACAGATGAAATAACTATTTCATCTATTTCATCATCTAATATGAGTACTTCGATATCCTTTTTTTCATACATTTCTAATAGCGGTGAATTACGAAGAGAGATTTGATTTTGACCAGTAATGTAGTAGATAGATTTCTGATCATCTTTCATTCTATCAACATACTCCTTGAGTGAAACTAGACCTTCATCCTTTGTTGATTTATATCGTAACAGATCAGTTAATGCATCTTTGTGTTCAAAGTCTTGATACACACCTTCTTTAATTAACCTACCATATTGGTCGTAAAACTCTGCGTATTTTTCTTTATTCTTTGCGACAGTATTTAATTTATCCAGAACTTTTTTCACTGAATTAGAACGAATATTTGCCATAACTCTATTCTGCTGTAGAATTTCACGGCTTACATTCAATGGCAAATCAGAGGAATCTATAATTCCTTTTACAAACCTCATCCATGATGGAAGTAGCTCTTTATCATCATCAGTAATAAAAACACGGTTTACATATAATTTTACACCTGATTGATAATCTGCTCTATAAATATCAGGTGTAGCTTTTGAAGGAATAAAAAATAGAATAGTGTATTCTAAACTTCCTTCTGCACGATAATGAACCCAATCAAAAGGATCTTCCATATCATTAGATAAAGATTTATAAAATTCTTTATATTCTTTTTTCTTTACCTCTTTTGGTGAGCGAGTCCAAAATGCTTTTGCATCATTAATTTGATCTGTTTTTGATGTCCTGCTTTTCTCTTTCCCTTCATCGTCATATTCTATATCGGGATAGGTTAGAAAAATTGGAAAATCAATATGATCCGAATATTTTTTGATGAGATTTTCAATTTGCCATCGGTTAGCAAATTCTTTGCCTTCATCATTTAAATGTAAGGTTATAACGGTACCATTATCTTTCTTGACATCTTTAACAATTTCAAAACCTGATTTTCCATCACTTGACCATTTCCAAGCTTCTTTATTCCCAGCCTTTAGACTGACTACATCCACATGATCTGCAACCATAAAGCTTGAATAAAAACCAACTCCAAACTGACCAATTAGTTGAGCATCTTTTTGAGCATCTCCAGACATCTTACTTAAAAAGTTCTTTGTTCCTGATCTTGCAATAGTACCTAAATTATCTTCTAGCTCTTTCTTGCTCATTCCAATACCAGTATCACTAATGGTTAATGTTGGATTATCGCCATCTACAAATTCCATAGAAACTTTTGGATCAAAGTTCAATGATTTAAAATCATCTTTTGTAAGTGTTAAGTAACGAAGTTTATCCAACGCATCAGAAGAATTAGATATTAATTCACGAAGAAATATTTCTTTATGAGAGTATAAAGAATGAATGATAAGGTTAAGTAACTGACTAACTTCAGTTTGAAACGAGTGCTGTGACACAGATTGCTCCTTTAAATTTTATTATAAATGATACTAATTGAATACACTATAATTTATAAAACAGAAATTAAAAATATGTTATCAATTAATTCCATATTGATTACATCATTAACTATTTTTTTCTTTTCTTTTCATTGATAAACGTTTATTCTGATCTAACTCCATTTTTCTTAATCGAATATTATTAGGCGTTACTTCCACTAGCTCATCCTCAGCAATAAATTCAATATATTGATCCAGTGATAAATTCCTAGGTGGACGTAAAGTGATTGTATTATCAGATCCAGCTGCACGCATATTTGTAAGTTTTTTTTCTTTAGTAATATTAACATTCAAATCTCCCTCCCTATTTCTCTCACCAATAATCATTCCATCATAGACATCTGTTCCAACATCTAAAAATAATTCTCCACGGTCTAACATTCCTACGCATGCATATGTAGTTACTTTACCATTACGATCTGAAACTATCGCACCAGAATTTCTTTGTGGAATAGGGCCAAACCATTGTGCATATCCATCAAATAATTTATTCATTATTCCCGCACCTTTTGTATCTGTCATAAATTGCGATCTAAATCCTATAAGACCTCGTGATGGGATAGAGAATTCAAGATTTACACGACCTGTTCCATGGTTTTGAAGATTTGTCATTTTCCCTTTTCTAATTGAAAGTTTTTCTGTTAAAACACCAACATTATCTTCTGGAACATCCAAAAATACTTTTTCCATGGGTTCAAGAACTTTATTTCCTTCTTCTTTTGTAATTACTTGAGGTTTTGAAACCATAAATTCAAACCCTTCTCTCCTCATGGTTTCAATAAGAATGGCCATTTGCAGTTCCCCCCGACCACGGACTTCAAAAACATCGGTTCTAGCTGTATTAATAACCTGAATTGCGACATTACTTAAAGTTTCTTTCTTTAATCTTTCCGATATATTTCTTGTAGTTAAAAATTTACCATCCTGTCCTGAAAATGGACTGTCATTTACATAAAATAGCATCGAAACTGTTGGTTCATCTACCTTAATTCGAGGTAAAGGTTTTGGATTTTCATTATCTGATATGGTGTCTCCTATAGTGATCCCTTCTATACCAGCAAAAGCAATTATATCTCCGGCTTCCACTTCATCAACCTGAATCTTATTTAGACCTTGAAAGGTATAGAGTGCTGAGAATTTTTGGTTCGGTATATTTTGATCAATAGTGCATAATGAATATTGTTTATTCATCGATAATACACCATTGTTTAATCGCCCAACAGCAACTTGCCCTACATAAGAATCGTAGTCAAGACTCGTAATTAAAAATTGTGGAGTATCATTATCTGAGACCTCCGGACCTTTAATATTTTTAATGATTGATTCAAATAAAGGTGTAAGATCAATTGATTCATCTTCAAGATTATTAAGAGATATACCTTGTTTAGCATTTGAATAAATAATTGGAAATTCTATTTGTTTATCTGAAGCATCAAGATCAATAAATAAGTCGTAAACTTCATCAACAACTTCACTAATTCTTGCATCTGATCTATCAATCTTATTTATAACTAAAATAATTGGTAATTCTTTTTCAAGTGCTTTTTTTAATACAAAGCGCGTTTGAGGTAAAGGGCCTTCACTTGCATCTACAAGCAGCAAGGCTCCATCTACCAAATTTAAACTTCTTTCCACTTCTCCTCCAAAATCAGCATGTCCTGGTGTGTCAAGAATATTAATCTTTATTTTATTATAATATACCGCAGTGTTCTTTGCTGTAATGGTAATCCCGCGTTCTTTTTCAAGATCCATTGAATCCATAATTCTATCAGCAACATCTTGATGTGCTTTGAATGTTCCACTTTGCTTTAACATTCCATTCACAAGAGTTGTTTTACCATGGTCTACATGGGCAATTATCGCTATATTTCTAAAATTATCTTTTCTCATAAATTATAAATGATTTACTAGCAATTAATAATTAATCATTTCTAAATAGTACAGCTTTGAAGTTACAATAAATACTATCTGATCAATTATAAAAAGAATTTATTGTAGCTATGGATTCAAGATATTATGATCTCTTTTTTTGACAAAACCAGATCATCATTAATTTATATTATTAAGAATAGTTGACTTAAATAATTCTTCGCCTTGATGAATGTTTTTACTCCAATCTTTAATAGCATTATTATTCGCACCATCTGAAATATATTTAAATGATATAAAATTTTTTTTAAAAACGTAACATACCTTAGCGAGTGCATAAGCTTCCATATCAACAACATCCCCAACATGAATGCTACCATCATTGATAAAACTATCTCCAGTTGCACAGGTTGAGAAAGTCTTTATCGGATTATATTCGAATGAAGAATAATCAATGATTGCAGGAATTTTTTTATCAAATGGTGTCATATGCTTATCAAAACCTAATCCAGAAACATCCATATCTCTCTGTATAAACATTGTGCAATCTACCAATGTACCAACTTCTTTTTTTGTTGATCCAGCAGTACCATAATTAATTACATTTTTTATTTGATTATTTTCAGAAATATATTTTGTTAGTGAAATTGCAGCATTGATTTTTCCAACACCAGTGTACAATATTTTAAATTTCGCTTCATCAACCTTTAGTTCGTTTTTAAGAGCACAAACAATTAATGTATTATTCATAAACTATAAACTTTTTAAAGGAAATAGAAAATACATAACAGAGAATAGCTCCGATCCTTTAATAAAGATCCAGATAAGAGCTTTAGTGAGCTTAGTTAAATTATTAAGATATACAGAATATAATCTCATTCAATGAAGTGAGATTATATTAGATTATTTTTTCTTAATTTTTTTATTAATTGGAAATGCAACCACAAAGCCTGCAAATGCACCATAAACAGTAGTATTTATTGATGAAGATGCAATTGAACACATTGTATCACAACCAAAAACAGACGCGTACGCAAAGCCTGCTGCTGCACCAATTGATGTAAGTATCATTGTATTTATCATATACTAAGTTATGAATTAAAATGAGAATTATACAATTAAAACTGAATTGGTTATCATTATTTATTTATTGTATTTAGAAAACCATAAGGTAAAGTAAATTATTTTAGTAGAAAACTGATTAGGGGTCCAAGGGGATACAAAAAACCCGTCAAAAGACGGGTTTTCGTTGTAGCGGGGGCAAGATTTGAACTTGCGACCTCCGGGTTATGAGCCCGACGAGCTACCAGACTGCTCTACCCCGCGATCGTTAATTTTTTTTTATAAACAAGCGCCGGCAAAGTTAGAACACAAATTGATTATGGTCAATACTGATTTAATTTAAAAAACTAAACGAAATTCTGTTGAGAAGCGAATTCCCTTTGCATTATTAAGAAAACCTCCATTCTCACCAAAACCTACATTCCATTGGAAACCCCCAAGGTTTAAAGAGAAACCACTACCCCAAGTAAACCCATATATTCCACCTGTACTAATTCCAAAATAGACTGGAAATTTTGGAAGTGAAGAAATTTCAAGTCCTACTGAAATTTTTGGGTCTTTTTGTGAAAAATAATCATTTTTCAAATATTGACTCATGGCAAGATCTAAAGCAAATATATTAGATATTTTATACGAACCGCTTAATACTACTTGACTAGGATAGATCGTACTTGTAGACCCGGTATTGTATGTTGTATCAAAAATAGTAAAACTTTCTGTTAAAGAATCCATTTCTGAATCATTATAATCACTGATTTCTTCCAATTCATCAGATGCAATATTAATCGAAAATTCATGTAGATTAGTAAAAGTTTCAGGCCAGGTAATTGACCCAAAAAAATTTTGCATTGCGAAACTAACATTCATTTTGGGATTAATGTTTGCAGCAAGGCCTAAATCAATACTAAATCCGTTACCAAAACTAATGTTTTGATCATTATCAATGTTAGTTATAACACTATTCTTACCATGAATAAGAATACTATCAGAAGATGTAATTAAATACATATCATCTGACTCTAATTGAATATTAGTTAAACCCATTAAAAAATTGATACCAGCACCAGCATAAAATTTGTCTATTTTACCTTTTAAAGCAGGTATTTGTAATTGACGGCCATAAGAAAGTGATAAAGGCGCTGTAAATAATAAATTTAAGGATAGATTAGATAAGTCTTGAGGCTGATCAAATTGTAAACCATTAAATAATACATCTACAATACTTTCAGGTAAAGTTATTGAACTAAATATAGTGGGTTGTATCATTGATATGGCAAAGTTTCCCATACCAAAATTGAGCCAGTTCAAACCTCCTTGAAAATTTATATCAATCCCATTTGAATTAAATATGGAAAGAAAATCTTCTTTTTCAGATGGATTTTGTAAATCCAAATCACCAAATAATTGATTATTTATCCAATCTGGGTATAAAGTATTATTGCCTAAACTTCCTTCAAATCCAGCAAGTGTCATTGTGAAATACGGTGTCATTTCATCTTTTAATGGTAATGGCTGATTAGAGGTAACTACCCATGCATCATCATATCCATGAGCCATAAGAGTATCTCTTAATATATTTACTGAATCTCGTGAAAGAAAATCGCCAACACGAAATTTATACATGGGTTCTTCTGCAATTATTACAGCATGTTTCTCTTTACCATATTTTGTATGATATTCCCTTTTAAAATTTTTAACTATTTTTCGATTGGGGTTGGCAATTAATTGTACAGAGTAATAGTTGATTAATGAATCGATAAATACAATATTACTATCATTTTCTTGGATAATAGATGTATCTGGAAGTATTGCGATTAAAC
>Ga0208261_1000485_pt1 | contig 15529 bp, 16 predicted proteins | sample Knorr_S7_td_DCM__FD_185595 | JGI IMG/M metagenome (GOLD analysis project Ga0208261, IMG submission 185595) | Marine microbial communities from Southern Atlantic Ocean transect - Knorr_S7_td_DCM_ad_131m_LV_B (SPAdes) (version 3) | ecosystem: Environmental > Aquatic > Marine > Oceanic | place...
CATTAATGCTAGAAAATTAATGCTTGCTAGTGTTTCATATTTGACTTTGATGCAAATCGTTTTATTAATGGATAAATTATTAAGATAAATGGAATCTCCAGAGAATAATATAAAAGAGAAAAATTCACGTGCCATCAAAATGATGTTATGGCTTGGTATTGCTTCATTATTTATGACTTTTGCAGGTTTTACAAGTGCTTTCATAGTCAGTAAATCTAGAGAAGATTGGATAACAAATTTTGATTTACCACAGGCTTTTACATTTAGCCTTGTAGTAATTATTATTAGTAGTCTAAGTTTATTTTTAGCAAGAAGAGAATTATTAAAAAACAATTTTAGATTGACTAATATATATCTAGTCATAACATTTTTGTTAGGAGTTATTTTTGCTGTTAGTCAGTTCTTTGGATTTAATGAGATTATTGCAAATGGATATCATTTCACTGGACCTACAAGTACGATAACTACTTCATTTATTTTTTTAATAGCGTTCATTCATCTTGTCCATATATTAGCAGGATTAATAGTGCTGATATTTGTTATTTTTAGTAATTCAAAAAGGAAATACTCAAAAAATAATATGCTAGGATTTGAATTAGCATCAATTTTTTGGCATTTCGTAGATATTTTATGGATTTACTTGTTTCTATTTTTAGTTTTCTTCAGATAAAATAGTTATTTTTGTGTCGCTTAAAAAAACAGCAATATGAGTTCTGCAGTTAGTGTTTCTTCAAATGAGAATACATGGGGTGGAGGAAATAAGCCAATGAATGCTTCCTATGGAAAGTTAATGATGTGGTTTTTTCTAGTTTCGGACGGCTTAACATTTTCTGGATTTATTGCTGCATATGGGTTTGCTAGATTCAAATTCTTAGACTCTTGGCCAATAGCAGATGAAGTTTTTACTCACGTTCCTTTTCTCCACGGTCAAGAATTACCTATGATCTATGTTGCATTTATGACATTTGTTCTGATTATGTCATCGGTAACTATGGTATTGGCAGTTGATGCTGGTCATCAAATGAAACAGTCTAAGGTTGCTTTTTATATGTTTCTTACAATTATAGGAGGAGGAATATTTGTTGGGTCGCAAGCTTGGGAATGGGCCACTTTTATAAAGGGTGACTATGGAGCGGTAAAAACTAAAGGTGGCAATATCTTGCAATTTGTAGATTCTCATTCTCATCATCGAGTTGCTTTACATGATTTTGCTCATAAACATCACAGTGATAGAGTTCAACATCAAGAAACCAACGGTCTTTGGTTTTACGATGAAGGAACCTTGCCTCCATACACAATTGAGGAAGTCATTGAAGGAATGGAAGCATCACCAAGTTTACTAATTAGAACCCAAATATTAGATGAAAATGGTCATAAAACTGTTTTATCTAGGGAAGAATCATTAAATGTTTTAAAGACTCATGGAAAGTCAATTGTTACTGGAGCTAATTTATATGAAAATGAGTATGGAGTTCCTTTATTTGCAGACTTTTTCTTTTTTATTACAGGATTTCATGGTTTTCACGTTTTTTCAGGAGTAGTATTAAACTTAATTATATTTTTTAATGTTATTCTAGGAACTTATGAAAGAAGAGGACATTATGAAATGGTAGAGAAAGTAGGACTGTACTGGCACTTTGTAGATTTAGTTTGGGTATTTGTATTTACATTCTTTTATCTTGTTTAATTATAAAATTATAAATGGCACATCAAGAACATGATTTGACGATTTTTAGAGGGTTAATTAGGTTTAAGACTATAACTCATAAGATTTGGGGCGTACTATTATTGCTTTCAATTGTTACAGCTATTGAAGTTGCACTTGGTATATATAAGCCAGATGTTTTGATGACATATTTTTTAAATATGAAAATCCTAAATTGGATTTTCATAATGCTTACCATTGTAAAAGCATATTATATTACCTGGGATTTTATGCATATGAGAGATGAGACAAAATCTCTTAGACGAGTTGTTGTCTGGACTTTTATTTTTCTTGTTTGTTATTTGGTTTGGATATTAATTCAGGAGGCTGGATATATTTTTGATATTGATTCAGTTGATTATATAAAACGAGATTTTTAATTTTTTACATTATTGATTTTAATGACTAAAAAAGTTATTAGAAAATGGTTTTATTTAGGAGTATTATTTTTACTTCCAGTTATTTTTTTACTATTTCTTTATCCATCTACTCATAATTACAATCCCTTAGATATTGTAAAAACTAATGTAAATGATGTCGAAGAATTTAGTTTTTTGGATGATAATAAAAGCTTATTAAATGAAAATATAACTGTGTTATCTTTTTTAGGAAGTGATCCTATGGGAAATATTACATCTGTATTAAACCTAAAAGAGCTTATATATGATAAATTTAAAGGTTTTAAAAAATTTCAAATTATTACTATATCTACAATGGGTACAGAATTGATGTTAGAAGATGTAAAAAAAGAATTACATAAATCAGATGAGTTAAAATATTGGCGCTTTGCAACAGCATCTGTTGATCAGACAAATCAGCTTTTTAATTCATTAAGAAATAATACCCCATTAGATTCTACATTAGCTACAAATCAAGTTTTTCTGATAGATAAAATGAATAATCAAAGAGGAAGAATAGATGATAGAACTGAAGATGAAGTAGATAAAGGAATAGAAATACATGGGCTATATTCATATAATTCTATAAGAGTTTCTGAGATTAAAAATAAAATGAGTGATGATATGAGAATTTTATTTACAGAATATAGACAAAAAAGAAAAGGTAAATTTGATTCCAATAATAGAAGAATAAGAAATTTAGAAGGATTTGAAAACTAGGAACAATTCATATATCGGAATATCATTTATTATTTTGATTTTTGGAATCATTTTTATTCCAAGGATTATAGAGAGAATTAAAAATAATGATATTGTTAGAAGCGATAGTAGAAGTGTTAAAATAGATAATTTAGTTATTGATTCAGAACCTTTGGCATATTTGGAAATTGATGGAGAAAAAAAGAAGGTTCCAGATTTTAATTTTATAAACCAAAATGGTAATAAAATATCTAATCATGATTATAGTGGAAAGGCATATGTTGTAGAATTTTTCTTTACTACTTGCACAACTATTTGCCCAATAATGAACAATAATCTAGTGTATATTCAGAATAACTTAAAGAATTATAAAGATTTTGGAATTGCATCATTTTCTATTAATCCCGAATATGATACAGTTGAGATTTTAAAGCAATATGAAAATGAGTATGGTATTACAAATGATTCTTGGCATTTGATGACTGGTGATCAAGAAAAAATATATGACTTGGCCAATAACGGATTTAATTTATACACTGCTTCAGGAAGTCAGTTTGTTGATGGGTTTGAGCATTCTGGATATTTTGCTCTTGTAGATAAAGAAGGTTATCTTAGATCAAGAATAGATGGTTTAGGAAATCCAATGATTTATTATCGTGGTTCAGTTAATGTAAAAGAAAAGTATGATATTGATGGAGAGGAAGAAGAGATATCAATACTTCAGGAAGATTTACTTAAATTAATTATGGAATAATGTCTTCAAATAAATTAAAGCTTTATAATCGATTAATTGTAGCTGTTTCTATAATAGTTCCAGTTGTTGTTGCAATATTATTTACCGTTAGGATTCCTGATGTAGAGCCTTTGAGTTTCTTGCCACCTATTTATGCTTCAATTAATGCAGTTACAGCTATTCTGTTAATTATTTCTGTTCAACTCATTAAAAGAAAAAAAGTAAAACTTCATTCTTTACTTATGAAAATTTGTATAGGCTTATCACTGCTTTTCCTTGTCATGTATATCGCATATCATATGACAAGTGACCCAACGCCATATGGTGGAGAAGGAGGCATAAGATATGTTTATTATTTTATTTTAATTACTCATATTTTACTATCAATAACAGTTATTCCATTTGTACTAATTAGTTATGTAAGGGCAATTACCAATGATATAGAAATGCATAAAAAAATTGCTAAGATTACATTTCCTATTTGGCTTTATGTAGCAGTAACTGGTGTTATAGTATACCTAATGATATCTCCTTATTACTAATATGAATAAATTAAAAATTTTAATCCTGATCTTTTTAATAAATATTAATGATGTATTTAGTCAATGTGCTATGTGTAGGGCTGTTTTGGAGAGCCAGGAAGATCAAAGCATTTCAGCTGGATTAAATGATGGTATAATGTATTTAATGGCTATTCCTTATATAGTTGTGGCATTTATGGGGTTTATTATATATAAAAAATTCAAAAAATAAATTTTTATTTATAATAGTTATAAATTATCTTGAATTAACAAGTATTTAACAAGAAAATTTCAAACTTTTACAGATATTTGTTTGGTTAAAATTATTTAATATAGTATTTGATGGTAAGTATAAAGAAACTGCATAAATCTTATAAAATGGGGGACTCTAGTCTTCATGTTTTAAAAGGTATTGATTTAAATATTAAGGAAGGAGAGATGGTTGCGATAATGGGGTCTTCTGGATCGGGAAAATCAACTCTGTTAAATATCATTGGAATTCTAGATGAGCATGATAAAGGTGATTATACATTAGATGGTGTAGAGATAAAAAATTTAGATGAAAAGAAAGCTGCCCAATATAGAAACAAGTTTTTGGGCTTTGTTTTTCAGTCGTTTAATTTAATAACCTTTAAGAATGCTTTAGAAAATGTTGCACTTCCTTTATATTATCAAGGATTATCAAGAAAGGATAGACAAGAAAAGGCTTTATTCTATTTAGATAAAGTTGGCCTAAAGGATTGGGCCAAACATCTTCCAAATGAATTATCTGGAGGTCAAAAACAAAGAGTTGCTATTGCTAGAGCATTAGCATCACAGCCTAAAGTTTTATTAGCAGATGAGCCTACGGGTGCATTAGATTCAGGTACCTCTGCAGAAATAATGCAATTTTTACAACAATTAAATGATGAAGGGAGGACCTTGCTTATTGTAACTCATGAGACAGATATTGCTAATATGTGTAAGAGGATTGTAAAGTTAAAGGATGGTATTATTATGTCAGATAAAAAAGTTAAACAAGTTAGATGTTAGAATATGATTGATTTCGGTTTTTTTAGGGAAATTTTTCAGAGCATTAATAAAAATAAATTAAGAACTCTGCTTTCGGGGTTTACAGTTGCATTTGCAATTATGCTATTTGCTATTTTATTTGGTGTTGCCAATGGATTACAGAATTCTTTTAATTCAGAGTTTGCAGGAGATGCAAATAATTCAATTTTTATTTTTTCTGGAAGAACAACAAAAGCTGTTGAAGGAATGCAGGTAGGAAGAAAAATCCAATTTGATAATGATCTTTATAACACCATAAAGAAAGAGTTTAAGGATGAAGTTGAATTTATTAGCGGAAGAGTATATAAAAATCTAACAGCTTCATACAATGATGAAAAGAGTAATTATACAATCAGAGCAGTTAATCCTGATCATCAATTTATCGAAAAAACTGACATTATTAAGGGGAGATATATCAATCAGCTTGATATTAAGAACAAAACAAAAAACATTGTTATTGGAAAACTAGTATGGGAAGATTTATTTAAAGGAAAAGATCCTATAGGAAAATACATAGATCTTAGTAAGATAAAATATAAGGTAGTAGGATTATATATTGATCAGGCAGAGGGATCAGATAGTAATGAAGAAAGAATTATTTATATGCCAATTAGCACGGCTCAACAAATCTATGGGAGCAATGATTATGTAGATCAGATTAATTTAACATATAATAAAGCGATGTCTGCAGAGCAGGCTATTGCATTTAATAATAAATTGGTAAAGAGAATTAAAGCTATTTTCTCAGTTGCACCTGAAGATCAAGCTGCTATTAGAACAAGGAATCAAGCAGAAGAAATGAATAATGTTTCACAATTTAATGCTGTACTTTCTATTCTAGTATTGATTATTGGATTTGGGACTTTAATAGCAGGAATTGTAGGAATTAGTAATATTATGATTTTCATTGTTAAAGAAAGAACAAAAGAGATAGGCATACGAAAAGCTTTAGGAGCACCTCCTAGTTCTATAGTAGCACTAATAACTTTAGAGTCAGTATTAATTACTGCAATAGCTGGTTATATTGGACTATTAATGGGTGCTGTTGTATTAGACTCAATGAAAGATACATTAAAAGAATATTGGATAACTGAACCTGGTGTAAGTACCACTTTAGTTGTAGGTGCAGGAATACTATTAGTTATAGCTGGTTTAATTGCAGCATATGTTCCTGCCAAGCGTGCTTCTAGAATTAAACCAATTGTAGCATTAAGAGATGAATAATTATGTTTAGATTTTTATTTGACATAGATACATGGCAGGAGCTTTCGGAAAGCTTAACTAAAAACAAGATTAGAACAGTCATAACCATGGTTGGTGTTTGGTGGGGAATATTACTTTTAATTGCCCTTTTGGGTTCAGCTCGTGGAATAGAAAATAAGTTTAATGTTCAATTTGGGGATTATGCTACTAATAGTGTATTTATTTGGGGGCAATCTACAAGTATGCCATTTAAAGGATATCAAGAAGGCAGGGCTCCTAGATTAAAATTTTCTCATATTGAAAAAATAAGAAATAATGTTCAAGGTCTTAAGTTTTTACTCCCACGTAATTCAAGACAAGCACAAGTTGTTAGAGGAATTTTATACGCTGGATTTGGAATTCTTGGAGATTTTCCATTATTAGATAAAATTCAAAAAAAGAACTTAACTAGTGGTAGATTTCTTAATCAGAATGATATTGATCAAACTAAAAAGGTTGCTGTTATATCAACTGATGCATATGAGCAATTATTTGAAAAGGGTGAAAATGCAATAGGAGAATATATTGAAATTGATGATATAAGTTTTAAGGTAATAGGAGTATTTAAGCAGGGAGATTTTGATTTTGGAGGGCAGATTCATATTCCCTTTACAACTTTTCAAAAGGTTTATAATCAAGGAGACAATATTGGATGGATGACTGTTACAGGCCAGGACGGCTATGATATTTTACAGGTTGAAAAAGATGTTAAATTAACATTAAAAAATTTAAATTTTGTTCATCCTGATGATAATAGAGCTTTTGGGAGTTTTAATCTTGGAGAATTATTTAAAAGATTTGAAGGATTTTTATTAGGTATGCAATTCCTGACTTGGTTTGTTGGAATTGCTACATTAATAGCAGGAGTTTTTGCAATTGGTAATATTTTGCTCATTACCGTAAAAGAAAGAACAAAGGAAATAGGAATTAGAAGAGCAATAGGTGCAACTCCTTTTGAAATTAGAAGACAAATTGTTTTAGAATCAGTTGTATTAACCACTATTGCTGGAATACTTGGAATAATTTCGGGTGGATGGATATTGATGGCTGTAGATGCAGCAGTAGGTCAAGGACCAGATTCAGTATTAGTAAATGCCTCAGTTTCTATCTTTATTGTTTTTGTTGCCTTAATAATACTTGTTATTTTTGGTTCATTAATAGGATTAATTCCAGCAACAAGAGCAACAATTATAAAACCAATAGATGCTTTAAGAGAAGAATAAATTAAATAAAATAATATGAAAGGAAAATTAAAATATTTAGTAATCGCAGTGATAGTTGGGTCTCTAATGACTGTTTTATGGTATTTCAACAAGGCAAATTCCAGTGAAATAATAGATTATGAAACGGAAAAACCTTTTTACACTTCTATAGTAAAGGAAGTTGTGGCAACTGGGAAGTTAAATCCAGAGGATGAAATTGAATTAAAACCTCAAGTCAGTGGAATTATAGATAGAATTTTAGTTGAAGAAGGTGATATAGTGCAAAGAGGTGATTTAATAGCTAGTATTAGAGTTGTCCCTAATGAACAGGCACTTATCAGCGCTAATAGTAGAATTAACTCCGCTAGGTTATCATACAACAATTCAAAAACTCTATTCGATAGAAGCAAAAAACTATTTGAAAAAGGAGTAATTTCAAAACAAGATTTTGAAAATTCTGAGCTTTCAATGCAGCAATCAAAAGAAGCCTTAACTCAGGCTCAAAATGATTATAAAATTATAAAACAAGGAACTTTAACTGGAGGTAGCAGTGCCAATACAAACATTTTAGCTCAAATTTCAGGAACTATTCTTGAGATACCTGTAAGAGAAGGAGATCAGGTAATAGAGAGTAATAATTTTAATGCAGGAACAACAATAGCAACAGTTGCTGATATGACAATTATGATTTTTGAAGGACAAGTAGATGAAACAGAGGTATCTAAAATTGAGGAAGGTTCTGAAATTAAAGTAATCTTAGGTGCTTTGGAAGAAGAAGAATTTAATGCGAAATTAACATTTGTAGCTCCTAAGGGAATAGAGCTGGCTGGAGCAGTTCAATTTAAAATAAAGGCTAATGTAACAATTCCGCAAAATGTAAATGTAAGGGCTGGTTATAGTGCTAATGCTATCATAGAAACAGGTAATAAGGAAAATATTTTATGTATTAAAGAATCTTTATTACAATTTAATAGAATTACCGACAAACCTTTTGTTGAAATTAAACAAGGAGATGGTACATATAAGCAAAGAAATGTAAAAATTGGAATTTCTGATGGTATTAATGTTGAGGTATTAGAAGGAGTTACAAGAAATGATGAAATAAAAGTTTGGAATATAATAGCAGATGAAACTGAAGTTGAGGAAGATGAAAGAGATCAAGAAGAAACAGCTGAAGACATGACAGACTAATTTAATTTTAAAAATTAATATTTATGAAAAGTAAAATTTTACTAATAGCAATTTTAGTAATTGGACAATCAATTTTTGCCAACACAAAAGTTTGGACGCTTGAGGAATGCGTTAATTATGCTTTAGAGAATAATATTTCAATACTCCAGGCAAGAAATAATATCTTATCTAATGAACAAGATGTAATCAGCGCAAAAGGTAATTTTATGCCTGGGATTAGTTCTAATATTTCGGGCTCTATGAGTATAGGTAAGGTAGAATTGTATCAGGGAGAATTTGCTGATAGAGAATTTTATTCATCTAGTTTAGGAATAGGATTTTCTCAAACTATTTTTAATGGATTCAGAAATATTAATGTTTTGAATCAAAGTAAATTAACCCTTGAAAAAAATAAATATGAACTTGGTAGCTTAAGAGATGATATCTCTTTAAATGTTGCTAATGTGTATCTAAACGTTTTGTTTAATAAGGAAAATTTAGAATTAGCTAGATCTCAATATGAATTTTCACTAATGCAAGTAGAGCAAGTTAGAGCACTTGTAGAATCTGGAGTGCAGCCAGAATCTACATTGATTGATACACAAGCTACACTAAGTTTAGATAGCCAGAACTTGACAATTGCTGAAAATAATCATGACTTGGCATTACTTAATTTATCTCAACTTCTTCAAATTCCTTATGAAGGTTTTGATGTAGCTATAATTGAAATTGATGTTCCATCAGAAAATATAATGTATAAGGATATTAGACCTATTCTTAATTATGCATTAGAAAATAGAAATGAAATTAAGGCTGCAAAAAGTGATATAGAAATCGCAAAATTGAATACTAAAATATCTAAGAGTGCATATTTACCTAATATTTCACTTGGATATGGATTTAATGCAGCAGCTAACTTTTCTAATCTAACAGATGATGATCCATTTATAGATCAAATAGATGAGAATAAAGGACATTCTGTTAATATGAATATTTCTATACCAATATTTAATAGAAATCAAACTAGAGCCGGAGTAAAAAAATCAAAAATTTTAGAAAACTCTAGCAATCTAGCTCTTGAACAGGCTAAATTAAACCTTGAATCAAGTATACAGAGAGCCTTTACGGATGCTAAAGCAGCATTAAAATCATACGAAGCATCACAAAAATCTTTACAAGCTCAACAACTTGCGTTTGATAATTCAAAAGATAGATATGATTTGGGAGCCTTAAATTCATTTGATCTTGAGCAAGCTCGAATAAGATTATTAAATGCTAAATCATCACTTATCAATTCAAAATATGATTTTATTTTTAAAACAAAAGTTTTAGATTACTATACAGGAAAACTAATTCAATAATTGGCATACATATTAAATATAGAAACTTCTACGACTAATTGTTCAGTTGCACTTTTCAATGAATTAAATCTAATAGATTGTATTGAGGAAAATACAGAGGATTACTCTCACTCAAAATCATTACATGTATTTATAGACTCTATATTGAAAAAAAATAAAATAAGTCCAAAAGAATTATCGGCTATTTCTGTTGGGAAAGGGCCTGGATCCTATACTGGACTAAGAATAGGCGTCGCTTCAGCTAAAGGATTGTGTTATGCTCTAGACATACCATTAATTGCATTAGAGACATTAGAAGTTTTATCTCAAAATGTAACTGAAAAGGGAATTGCAATTCCTTGTTTAGATGCTAGAAGGATGGAAGTTTATTCTGCAGTTTTTGACAGAAAAAATAGTAGAATTAGAGATACTAAAGCTGAAGTATTGAGTGAAGAATTATTTAAGAGTTATTTAGAAAATGATAATGTTTATTTTATTGGAAATGCAAATAGAAAAATAAAAGAGATTATTACCCATAAGAATGCAAATTTTATTGATGATGTTTATCCATCTGCAAGACAAATGGGGATATTATCATATAATAAATTTAAATCAAAACAGTTTGAAAATTTAAATGATTTTGAGCCTTTCTACCTAAAAGATTTTATAGCAGCAAAGTGGAATCCTAATTCATAAGCTCTAATGCTTCTTCTACAGTATTTACAGGCATTTTACATGCTTTTTTTACACAAACATATATTAATGTTTCTCCTTCAATATATCTATTTTTGAGTAATGGGAGAGAATTTTCTTCTAATGATCCAATAACAATTTTATTTGGAAGATAATTATTATTTAATTCATTAATTTTTTCAATTGCTTTTTCTCCAACAATAGCAACTTCATAAAAATTATTTTTAAAATTTAATATTAAATTTAGCCAATTTGAAAATCCACTAGGATAAACTTCTATTTGGTCTATAATATTTTTTACCATTGAATGGGATGTATCTAAATAATCTGAGTTATCATAATAATGAGATAATTTAAATAAATTATTAGCCATTATTGAATTACTAGAAGGGATTACATTGTCTCTAAATTCAACGGTTCTTGAAATAAGTTTGTCATCCAATTTTGATGTGAAGAAAAACATATTTGTTTCAGAATTGTAAAAATTTTCAAAACTATATTGCATTAAATCATTTGATATATTTAACCACTTTTCATCTAAGGTATTTTCATATAGATTTAGGAATGCTTGTATTATAGATCCATAATCTTCAAGGTATCCATTAACTGTGCTTTTGCCATCTTTATATGTGTGATATAGTCCACCATCACTTTTGGTCATATTTTTGATAATAAATTCTGCACATGAACTTGCTGCATTAAGAAATTTATCATCTTTAAACACTCTATATGCATCAACAAATGCATTAATCATCAAGCCATTCCATGATGTTAATATTTTATCATCAATATCTGGCATATCTCTTTTGTCTCTAGCATTTATCAATATTTTTTTCCATTGTTTTTTCTTTTTGTCAAATTCCTCTTTTGATAAACCATTAGATTTAATAAAGTCCAAATCCGATTTATTTTTTATAAGTACATAATTTTCATCTTCCCAATATCCATATCTATTTACATTATAATAATCAGCAAAATATTTAAATTCTTCTTTAAGAAGTGACTTTAATTCATCTTCATTCCATATATAATATGCACCTTCTTTTTCTTCTCCATCATTGGCTTTACTATCAGCATCAATTGATGAATAAAATCCTCCATTCGAATCTGTTAATTTTTTTAATACAAAATTTATGGTTTCATATACTATCTCTTTATATAACTCATCTTTTGAAATTAAATATGCATCTGAGTAAAGACTAATAAGCTGTGCATTATCATATAGCATTTTTTCAAAATGAGGAATATGCCATTTATCATCAGTAGAATATCTGGCAAAACCTCCTCCAATTTGATCATAAACTCCACCATATGCCATTTTCTCTAATGTATTGTTAACTAGCTTTAGAGCATCATTATCATTGTTTTGATATGCATGTCTTAATAAGAAATGAATATTATTAGGCATCATAAACTTTGGTGCACCAGAGAATCCACCATTAATTGGATCTATTTTATTTTTTAGACTTTCAATATAATTTTTTATATCTACAGATTTAAAATCTTTAAAATCTGCAGATGTGCTAACTATATCTAATGCTTTAATTCCTTTTTCTAATGTTTCAGCATATTTTATAAATCTCTCAGGCTCTTTATTATATATATCTGAAATTTGAGTCAATGCATTAATCCACTGATCTTTTGGAAAATATGTCCCTCCCCATATAGGTCTTCCATCAGGAAGTGCAACTATATTTAGAGGCCATCCACCACTTCCCGTCATTAGTTGCAGAGCATTCATATATACTTGATCTACATCTGGCCTTTCTTCTCTATCAACTTTGATTGAAATGTATTTTTCATTCATTATGCTAGCTACTAGCGAATCTTCAAAACTCTCTTCTTCCATTACATGACACCAGTGACATGAAGAATATCCAATACTAATAACTACTAATTTATCTTCTTGTTTAGCTTGTTCTAAATATTTATTATTCCACGGGTTCCAGTTTACGGGGTTGTAAGCATGTTGAAGTAGGTATGGACTACTTTCATTTAATAAATTATTACTCATTTTTGATTTTTTTTCATTGCAGGAGCTAACCATAATTATTAGTATTAAAAAAAATGGGATAACTTTTTTCATATAATCAAAAGTACAAAATGAAATTATTATTCATTAATTGCTTCAACCACTTCTACTTTTCCATGAAGCATTTCCTTTAGCATATTTTCAATTCCATTTTTTAGTGTGACTGTTGAAGATGGACATCCACTACATGCACCTTGTAAAATTACACTTACAGATTTAGTTTTTTCATCATAAGATTTAAACAAAATATTTCCTCCATCAGATGCTACAGCAGGCTTGACATATTCATCTAAAATGGATATAATTTCTTTTGAAGTTTCATCTAAGTTTTCTTGTTCAATCGGCGGCTCTTTTTTAAAGTCTTTTGTAATAATTGGATTTCCATCTTCAATATATTCTTTTATAAAATTTCTTATGGTTAATGTTATTTCATCCCATGAGGCGATATCATATTTTGTTATTGAAATAAAATTTTCGTCAATAAAAATACTTTTAACAAACGGAAAATTAAATAATTTAAGAGCAAGTGGTGAGTCTTGGCATTCATCAATTGAATTAAACTCTATCTGAAAGTCAACGAGCTTTTTATTGGCCACAAATTTTAATACTGCGGGGTTAGGAGTACTTTCAGAGTATATACTAACTGGGGTTTTTTTAACACCATCTCCTTTGCTAATAACCTTATTCCCTGAATTAAGGTAATTCTCTATTTTATTAGCAACTTCATTTTCAACTTCCTCCCATTCTATAATATTAAACCTCTCTATTGCTATAAAATTTGAGGCTATATATATTTTTTTTACAAATGGATAATAGAAAAGCTCTTTTGCTAGCTGTGAATTGGAAGCTTCATCAATATTATTGAATTCATAGTTTTGATGATTTGTAATAAATTGATTTATTTCAAATTTTATTATGAATTTATTTTTGGTTTTACAGATAGAAACTTTGTAATCTTCCATACTAAATTTTTGACAAAAGTAATAAAATGTACGATATACTTAAAATCAATTACATAGGATAATGTCTTATAAAATTTATATATTTGATCGATTGAAATTCCTAAATACTTGTTTTTTTATGACAAGAGGTTATTTTGAGAATTATTAGGTTTATGGATATTAGAATACGAATACTTTGCATCAGTATATTTTTTGCTACTTTTTTTAATGTAAATGCACAAGAAGGATTGCCTATATATTCAGATTATTTAACTGATAATTATTATCTTCTATATCCTTCCATGGCAGGAGTCTCTAATTGTGGAAAGGTAAGATTAACTGGAAGAAAACAATGGTTTGACCATGAAAAAGCTCCTGAATTACAGACTATTAGTGTAAATACTAGAATTGGAGATTCTAGATCAGCCATTGGTGCAATTGCATTTAATGATGTGAATGGTTACCATTCTCAATCTGGAGCATATTTGACATATGCTCATCACATTTTATTTTCTAGAAGTGAGCTAGATTTAGATATGTTATCATTTGGTATTAGTGCAGGAATGATACAATATAAGTTAGATGAAACATCATTCTTAGCTGGAGGTTTTGATCCAATCATTGCTGGTATTGAGCAGAGTGCAACTGATTTTAATATTGATTTTGGGTTTTCTTATCAATATCTAGAATTTTATGCTCATGCTTCAATTAAAAATTTACTTAATAATGATGGAATAAATTTTAACGAACAAGGATTAAGTTATAATAATCTAAGAACATACTTATTTTCAACGGGCTATTTATTTAATAGTAGTTCTGGAGATTGGAACTATGAACCTTCGATTATGTTTGCATATAAAGATGCAACTCAAGAAACGTTTCTTGATACTAACTTTAAAGTATATAGAGAAACTGATTTTGGTAGAATATGGGCTGGTTTATCTTATAGAAGAAGTTTTGATGGGGCAGAGTACTTAAATTCTGCTAATCAAATTAGAGCCCAAAAACTTGAATATATAACTCCACTATTAGGTTTGGAGTTTAATGGCTTCGTTTTTGCATATAACTACTCATATCAATCAAATTCTGTAGTATTTGACAACGGTGGCTATCATCAGATTACTTTAGGTTTTAATTTTGGATGTAGAAAAGAGAGGTATGATTGTGAATGTCCTTGGATAAAATAACCTAAAAGTTCAATAGCTCTACTTCTGAATTTAAATCAACCATATTTTTAATTATTTCTTCACTGCCGTTGGTATATATAATATTCTTGTAACTATTATCTAATGTGTTTTTAAGATTATTTTGATTTAATATTCTTATAATTTGTTTTACTATAGATTGATTAGGATTTTGGATGTGTATTTTTTTAGGAATTATTTTTTTTATTAAAGGTATAAGAAAATGATAATGAGTACAACCTAGAACTAGTTGATCAATGTTAGAATTTATCATAGGATTTAAATATGAAATTAAAAGATCTTTAGTCTCATTTTTATTTAAATCTCCATCTTCAATTGCTTTGACTAATCCATATCCAATTTGCTTATGAATTTCTATGTTATTTGAAAATTTATTTGAAGTGTGATTAAAAACATTGCTTGAAAGTGTTTTTTCAGTAGCTAATATGCCTATTTTACCAGTTTTTGTATTAATAAGAGCAGGTTTAATAGCAGGTTCAATACCAATGATTGGAATTTCAAAAGATTTTCTAATTTCATTTACTGCGTTTGTAGTAGCTGTATTGCAAGCTATAACAATTATTTTGCAGCCCATTTTAATTAATGTAGAAGCATTTTT
>Ga0208261_1000487_pt1 | contig 15474 bp, 12 predicted proteins | sample Knorr_S7_td_DCM__FD_185595 | JGI IMG/M metagenome (GOLD analysis project Ga0208261, IMG submission 185595) | Marine microbial communities from Southern Atlantic Ocean transect - Knorr_S7_td_DCM_ad_131m_LV_B (SPAdes) (version 3) | ecosystem: Environmental > Aquatic > Marine > Oceanic | place...
AAATCACCTATTTGAGCTGCAATAGAAAAAAATATAGCCATAATGAAATATTTAATTTTAAAAAAAATATTTTTGTCTAAATCAGATATAATTTCAACAATTAATCCTAATAAAAAAACTGTTAGCAATGAAAAAATTATTGAACCAATAGCTCCTGAAATAGTTTTTTTTGGACTTATATTAGTTAATTTTTTCCATTTAAAAATTTTCCCAAATGTATATCCTCCAATATCAGAGCAAATAGTCAGAATAATTACCCATATTAGTAAAACATAAGACGAAATAGTATCGTTTCTTAAGTGTAAAATTGAAAGCAAAGATACAACTAGTACCACATCGAGAAATATTATAGAGAATTTCCTTTTAAAAACTGAGAAAGCTTCAAAATTTGCCAAGATTAAAACTGAATATAATAAAGATACTATATAATTTCCTCCCATAATTATGAAATACATTACAAAAGGAAATGTTATCAAAGATGTAATAATTCTTTTTTGAAGATTGTTCATATATTTCCAAAGTTTCTTTTTACTTTCCGAAAATGCTTAATAATTCTATTATAATCAAATACAGTGAAATCTGGCCATAATTTTTTAATAAAATATAGTTCAGAATAAGCTAATTGCCATAATAAAAAATTACTTAATCTATTTTCACCCCCAGTTCTTATTAACAAATCTGGTTCTGGCATATTTTGAGTATACAAACTTTTTTTAAAGTTTTTTAATGTAATTCTCATTTTTTTTTTTAAAATAATTTTATTAGCATTCAAAATTTCATTTCTTGAACCGTAATTAATAGCTAAATTAACAATAATCTTTTTCGATTCTTTTGTTTTAGACATGCTTCTAAGCAAGCATTGTCTAATTTTTTTTGGAAGAGGTTTTAGATTTCCCAAAATATTAATTTTAATACCATTTTTTACAAGGTTATTAATTTCTTTATCGAAATAATCTTTAATTAATTTAAATAAAAATTTGATTTCTTTTCTAGGTCTTTTCCAGTTTTCAGTTGAGAAAGTATAAAATGTTAATATTGGTATTTGTAATTTTATAGAATGTTTAACTAATTTTTCAATAATTTGAACGCCTTTTAAATGACCAAAATTTCTTGATTTTCCCTTTTTTTTACCCCATCTGCCGTTACCATCCATGATAAAGGCAATATGGTTGATATTATTCATAGTGTAAGGATTTCTTTTTCTTTCTCTGATAAAATTTTTTCAATTAGTGAAATATTATCATCCGTACTTTTTTGAACATCTTCTTCGAAGCTTTTTCTTTCATCTTCACTTATTTTTTTATCTTTTAAAAGGTTTTTTATATTATCATTACATTCTCTTCTTATATTTCTTATCGAAACCTTACTTTTTTCACCAATATTTTTTAATACTTTGGTAATTTCTTTTCTTCTCTCTTCAGTCAATTGCGGTATGTGTATTCTTACTATTTGTCCATCAACTTGTGGGTTAACACCAAGATTTGATTTTTGTATTTCGGTATCAACTGATTTTACATTATTTTTATCCCAAACCTGAATAGATATAGTACGTGGTTCTGGAACTGTAACTGTAGCAAGTTGATTTATTGGCATTTTTTGTCCGTATACATCAACCCTAATTAAATCAAGCATAGATGGATTTGCTCTACCTGTTCGCAAAGTACCCAGGTCCTTTTTGAATGACTCAATAGTTTTTTTCATTTTTTGAGAAACCTCATTTGTATTAAAAGTATTCATAATCAATCAATCCCTTCACCAACTTTAAACCTTATAAAGTCTAGCACTTTAATTTCACTCTTATCAGAATATTTTTTAATTACCTGATTAACTTTAAGCTTAGTATCCATTATCCACACTTGGTTTAATAAAGTATTGTCTGAAATAAATTTTTTAATTTTACCATTAGAAATTTTTTCAATCATATCTTCTTTTTTTCCACTATTTTTCAACTCTTCTTTAATAATTTCAAGTTCTTTATCTAAAATCTCCTTTTTAATACCCTTTTCATCAATGGCTATTGGAGCCTGTGCAGCTATATGCATGGCTAATTTAGATCCTAGTTCTTTAAGATCGTTATTACCATTTTTACTTAATTGAATAATCGAAATTACTTTTCCTATATTTTTTTCTATTGAATTATGTACATAAGCAAAATTAAGACCTTTATCATCGAAAAATTTACTTCGTCTAATTGTTATTTTTTCACCAATTTTTGAAATTAAAGAAATTAAATTTTCATCAACAGTTTTGTTATTTTTCATTTTGCTTGATTTTAATGAGTCAATATTAGATTTATTTGAAAAGTTTATTTCTGAGATTTCTTTGCAAAATGATATAAAGTCCTTATTTTTAGCAACGAAATCAGTTTCACTATTGATTTCAATTGCAGAAATATTATTATTTTTTTCGTAAATTAAAACTAATCCATCAGCAGCTACTCTTCCCATTTTCTTTGAAGCCTTGGCTATTCCTTTTTTTCTTAAATATTCAATAGATTTTTCAATATCACCGTTATTTTCATCAATTGCCAATTTACAATCTTTAAAACCAACACCTGTGATCTCTCTAAGTTTTTTGATGTTTTCTAAATTTTCTTTGCTGGACATAACAAAAATAAATGAGTTTATTAATTTTAAGTTATCTTGTTGTTCTTTTCTTTTTTAACCTTTGTTTCCTTTTTTAAATTTTTTTGGTTTGTATTATTTTTTTGTTTAATTTCATTCGAGACCAAGTCTTTTTTCGCTATATATTTTTTTGCATCAACAATTGTATCTTTTAAAACCTCACAATATAAATTTATTGACCTTCTGGCATCGTCATTACCTGGTATTGGAAAATTGATACCGGTAGGATCAGAATTGGAATCTAAAATTCCGATAATAGGTATATTCAACTTGATTGCCTCTTTTACTGCTATTGACTCAACGTTAGTATCTATTATGAAAAGCATATTTGGAATTGTTTTCATATCAGATATTCCACCAAGTGATCGTTTAAGCTTATCTCTTTCACCGGTTAGTTTAAGAATTTCTTTTTTGGTAAAACCAATATCTTCTTCTTGCGAAAGATCTTTTTCTAATTTTTTTAATCTTTTTATTGAGTTTTGTATTGTTTTCCAATTAGTTAACATGCCACCCAACCATCTATGATTAACATAGTACTGGTCTGTTTCGCTTGCTAATTTTAAAACACTTTCTGATGCTTGTTTTTTAGTAGAAACAATTAATATTTTTCCTCCACTTGAAATACATTTATGTGCTTCTTGCATAGCATCTTTTATTAATGTGACTGTCTTAGTTAAGTCTATTATGTGTATTGAATTTTTTTCCCCAAAAATAAATTTCTTCATTTTCGGGTTCCATCTAAGTGTCTTGTGACCAAGATGAACTCCTGCTTCTAATAATTGTTTTATTGTTACCTTCGGTATATTCATAATTTTTCCGGTTAAACCACCACAGCTTTCCTTTCGGACCGGTGGGCTTTCACCCTAATGCTGTGTGCGAAATTAGATATTATTTATAGATTATTATTAAAAAAATCAAGTTATTAAAAACTTATTTTTTTTACATATTCTTTGTTTTTAATGTGATTAAAGATAGCTATATTAAACTTTCTCAGATTTTTTAAGGAAAATGTATATACTTTTGAAGTATTTTTAATTTTAATTTCAATCTTAGTAGAACCGTTTTCCTTCAAGATATTCTGTAATTCATTTAAGTCTGATTGTTGATCAACTTCAATAGTTACTTTTTCATATTCTTGCTTGGTAAAGTCATCAAGATTAGTTAACTTTTTTATATTAATTCTTCTTGTTAAAGATGGGATGTTAGAAACTTCTTTTTGTAAAGTTAATACGAATGAATTAGCCGCTTTTAAAATATCTCTGTTGGCCACAAGCAGATCAGAAAATAAAAATAATTCAAATTCACTCTTAAAATCACTAAATTTTACTATTGCAAAAGGTGTCCCTTTTGAGCTTTTTTTTTCCTGTATTGACATAATAGTACCAGCAACAAGTGATGTGTTCTCATTGTTTTCGATAAAATTGTTAAAAGAAACAATCTTCATTTTGTCAAAGTAGTCTGTGTATACCGCTAGAGGATGATCGGACATATAAAAACCTATAGAATGAAATTCATTCATAAGCATTTCATTTTTTGACCAGTATTTATCGTTGGAAAGTTTAAAAATTATTGACGTATCTTCATTTGTGCCATTTGTAAATAGACTATTTTGGTTACTAGACTTTTCATCCCAAAGGCTTTTGTTTAATTGAATTAGTCTAGGAATGGATTTAATTATTGAATTTCTATTTTTTTCAAGTTTATCAAAAGCACCTGCTTTTGCTAAACCCTCCAATTGAAGTTTATTTATATCTTTTGGGTTAACTCTTTTAATAAAATCGTTTAATGATTTATATTCCCCGTTTTTTTCTCTCTCATTTACTACATTTAATATTGCTTCTCGACCAACGCTTTTAATTCCTGACAAAGCATAAAGAATTTTATTTTTGAAAGGTTTAAAATCTGCGTAACATTCATTTATGCATGGTCTAATAACTTCTATATTTAGTCTTTTCAATTCCTCAACAAATTCTCTAAGTTTATCTGTGTTAGATATTTCTGTGTTCATAGTTGCGGCTATAAAATCTTCTTTGTGATAATATTTTAAATATGCAGTTTGATATGCAATTAAGGCATAAGCAGCGGCATGACTTTTATTGAAACCATATTCAGCAAACGGCTTTATTTTTTGGAATATAAAAGAAGCTATATCTTTGCCAATGTTATTTTTGATTGCACCTTTTATAAACTTTTCTTCTTGTTTCTCTAATTCCTTTCTTTTCTTTTTTCCCATTGCTTTTCTTAAAATATCTGCCTCCCCAGCCGTAAAACCTGCCAAAACTTGGGCTATTTGCATAACTTGTTCTTGATAAATAATTATTCCATAAGTTGGTTCAAGAATTTTTTTTAAGCTTTCATGAATATAATCGGGTTTTTTAATTCCATTTTTACAATCATTATAAATTGAAATATTATTCATTGGTCCAGGTCTATACAAAGCTACTAATGCAATAATATCCTCGAATTGATTTGGTTTCATTTGTCTTAATGCTGATCTTACACCTGAGCTTTCTAACTGAAATAAACCTGTGGTTTCTCCAGATGAAAGCATTTCATATATTTTTTGATCATCTAGTGGTATCTTGCTAATATCTATTTCAATTTTTTTTAATTTTAGCATTTGTAATGTCTTGTGTATTACAGTCAGAGTATTTAAACCTAATATATCAAATTTAACTAGACCTGAATTTTCTGAAGAATGCATATCATATTGTGTTGATGGAAGAAGTAAATCTGCGGTACTGTCTTTATATAAAGGAACCAGTTCTGACAAATTTTCTCCAGCAATAACTACTCCGGCAGCATGGGTAGCTAAATTTCGATTTAAGCCTTCAAGTTTCAAAGATAGTTCAATTAACTTTTTTACTTTGGGATTGCTATTTTCCTCTTCTTTAATTCTAGGTTCTCTGGTGATCGACTCCTGAAGAGATAATGGTCTTGAAGGATCGAATGGTATCATTTTACAAATTTTATCGACATGCCCATAAGGCAAACCAATAACTCGTCCTATATCTCGTAGAGCCATTCTTGCTTTAAGTTTTCCGAAAGTAATAATATGTGCAACACCACCTTTATACTTAGATTTTAAATATTTAAATATTAAATCTCTTTTTTCTTCACAAAAGTCTATATCAAAGTCAGGCATTGATATTCGATCTGGATTTAAAAATCTCTCAAATATTAGTCCGAACTCAATAGGGTCTAGGTCTGTTATATCTAATGAATAAGCAACCAACGAGCCAGCGCCAGATCCTCTCCCGGGTCCTACAGGAATATTATTTTTTTTTGCCCACTTTATATAGTCGGAAACAATCAAAAAATATCCTGCATAGTTCATCTTATTGATAATTTCGATTTCATGATTAAGTCTATTTTCATATTTTTTTTTGACAGATGCTTCATCTAGGTTTTTATTTTTCTTAAATATAAAGTTTTTAAGTCTGTTATCTAATCCTGATTTAGAAAGAGATAATAATTCTTCTTTCTCTGTAAGATTATTGGATATTTTAATCGATGGGAGATTGGGTTCGGATTTTTTTAACTTAAAGTTAAATCTATAAGGAAAATTATAATTATTTTCTAAAGCTTCAGGTAAATCAGCATACAGTTTATTTAGTTCATTGCTTGTTTTTAAATAGTGTTGATTACTAAATTTTTTTCTATTTTTTTCTTCAACATAAGTTTTCTCACCTATACATAATAAAGCATCATGTGCTTCGTACATATCTTTATTAATATAAAAAACTTCTTGAGATGCTATTAATGGTAATTTAAATTTATTAGATAAATCAATGAATATATTCTCAATTTGCTTTTCACCATTGTCATCATGTCTTTGTATTTCAAAATAAAATCTATCTGAAAATGCTTTTTGTAGTTTACTAACAATATCTTCTAAATATTTTATATGATTATTTCTAATAAGATTTGAAAATAAAGAGTCTATTCCTCCACTTAATATAATTAAATCTTCATTATTTGATATAAGATCATCTATCGTGCAGTAAGGTTTGGATTCTTTTTCAACATCCAGATAACTTTTAGAAGACAATTTAGTTAAATTACGAAAACCTTTTTCTGACTTTGCAAAAATTGGTATTTTGCCTGTAGAATTTTTAAATTTAAAATTTATTTGTGAACTAATGATGGGTTGTGTCCCTGTTTTACTAATTTCTTCCGAAAATTCTAATGCGCCACATAAATTGAAGCTATCGCTTAGACCAATGGAGTGAATTTTATTTTCTTTGCAGTATTTGGATAGATCTTGGATTTTTATTGCACCTTCACAAATGGAATATTGGGTGTGTATTTTGAAATGTGTAAATTTTTTCTTTTCATTATCCATTTTCTCTTTTTATAATACCATTGCTTAAGCTTAAAGTATAATCAGCTTTATTAGCAAGTTCTCTATTATGAGTTGCAATTATAATTATTTTATTTTTTTGTTTTAACTTTAAAAAATATGAAAAAACTTCAATTGAATTTTTATAATCAAGATTTCCTGTTGGTTCATCGGCTAATATAATTTTAGTTTCTGATATTAGGGATCTTGCTATTGCAACTCTCTGTTGTTCTCCGCCAGATAAATCAGAGGGAAAATGTTTTAGTCTTTTACCTAAATTTACCTTTTTTAAAAATTTTTCTGCTTGTTTTATTGAATAATTATAATTTTTATTTCTTATTATTAAAGGCATTGCTACATTTTCAATTGCTGTAAAATCTGAAAGTAAATTATTATTTTGAAAAATAATGGAGATATTATCTCTGATCATTTTATTTTTATTATATTCTGACAAATTATTAGCAGATTGTCCCAATATAGATATTTTACCTTTTGTTGGTTTGTCCAATAGAGCGAGCAGATGTAAAAAGGTTGATTTACCAGAACCTGATGGACCTGTAATAGCTATAATTTTTCCTGAGTCTAAATTTAGATTAATATCTTTTAAAACTTGGATAGTTGAATTGCTAGTTTCAAATTGTTTGTTTAATTTTTCTATTTTAATAAATGGCTTACTCATATTTTAATGCTTTGATAGGTTCAATTTTTACGACTGCCAATGAGGGAAATAATGATGCCAATATAGTTATAAAGATTGAGAACGCAGATATTGTTAGAATTGACGATATACTTATTTCACTAGGCATTTCATTTAAAAAATAAACATCTTCAGGAAAAATTTGTAAATTAAATACTAATGATAAAAACTGTCTTATTTCCTCTATGTAAATCGAAAAAATAACTCCAAAAATAACTCCAAAAATAGTAGCCAAGAAACCTATTAAGAAACCTGTTAAAAAATAAGATTTAATAATAGATTTTTTAGATAAACCCAAAGACTTTAAAATAGCTATTTCTTTTGTTTTATTTTTTATAAGTATTGTTAAACCTGATATAATATTAAATGCAGCAACTATAATAATAAGAGTTAATATTAAAAACATCACATTTCTTTCAACTTTTAATGCTGAAAAAAAAGACTTGTTAATGTCTGACCAAGAATTCACATAGAGATTAGGGTTTTTAGCTTGTATTTCATCTTTATATTTATTTGCGTTTAAAGGATTTTTAATAAAAATTTCTAAATTGATTTCCTCGGTTGTTTTTTCAAAAAAAGATAATGACTCCTCCAAATTAAAAAAGGCTATATTTTTATCAAACTCGTATAAACCACTGCTAAATACAGCTGCTATTTTATAATTAGATTGTTTTGGAACGGCGCCAAATAGTGTGGTCATTGATGAAGAGGACATAATATTAATCCGATCTCCTACAACAACTCCTAATTCGATAGCAAGTTGCTTGCCTAAAATTATTGTGCCATCAGTGAAATTATTTAAATCTCCATCAATAATATTTTTTTGAAAGAAATCTAGTTGATTAATATTGTTAGAATCTATGCCTCTAATCAAAACACCTTTTGCAGTATCTTGCATCATGATTACTGCTTCACCATTATATGTTTTGATAATTTTGATATCTTTATATTCTTCTTTTAAATTAGAATAAAATTTATCACTAATACTGTCACTGTATGGCTTTATAGTTATATGGGAATTAAAACCTAAAATTTTATTAGTAAGTTCTGTTTTAAAACCATTCATTACTGACATGACAATTATTAATGTTGCTACTCCAAGCATGATTCCAAGAAAGGAAAAAATTGAAATAACTTTTAAAAAGCCCTCTTTTTTTTTAGGCCTGAGATTTCTTGTTGTTATTAATTTTTCTACTGTATTGAACAATTTATTTTTTTATAAGTTTAATAATTTTGTTTAAGTCCAACATTTCTGAATCTTTATCGATCTCTTTAAATTCAAAAAGATCTTTTTGTGACTTAGACCCTACTATAATTTGATAAGGAACCCCTAAAAGATCATGTTTTTTGAATTTGTTTGATATACTTTCCGTAACATCATCTAATAGAACATCAATACCCTCTTTTCTTAGTTCTCTGTAAATTTTATGTGCTTTTTCAAGATTTGAATTATCATTTTTGTTAATTGCTGGAATTATTACAATATCAAAAGGTGATACTGAAGTCGGCCATTTCATTTGATCTTTTTTATACTTGGCCTCTATTATTGCTGCCACTAATCTTGAGACACCAATTCCATAAGACCCCATTTTTACAAAAGTTTTTTTTCCATCCTTTCCATCTACAGAACAATTCATTGGTTTTGAATATTTGTCTCCAAAATAAAATATATGTCCAACCTCAATTCCTTTTGTTTGTAATTGATCATTTTTTTTAACTTTTTTATCAAAATCATCTGAATTAAATTTTTCGTCTGTAACCGCATAAAATTTTGAAAAATCTTCTCTCATTTTTTTAAGAGATGTATCGGTATTTTCATAATTATCAATTGGAACATCAAACACTCTTTTGTCTGCAAAAATTTTACTTTCTCCTGTATCCGCTAAGATTATAAATTCATGTGAAAGATCTCCGCCTATTGGGCCAGTTTCTGCTTTCATGGGTATTGATTTTAATCCTAATCGTTTAAATGTTTTTAAATATGCATAAAACATTTTATTATACGATAAAACCGCTTCTTGTTCTGTCAAATCAAATGAATAGGCATCTTTCATAAAAAATTCTCTACATCTCATTACACCAAACCTTGGTCTTAGCTCATCTCTAAATTTCCACTGTATGTGATAAAAAATTTGCGGCAATAATTTGTACGATTTAACACTCGCTCTAAATATTTCTGTAATTTGTTCCTCATTTGTTGGGCCATAAAGCATCTCACGTTTTTGTCGATCTGATATTCTTAGCATTTCTTCGCCATAATCATCATATCTGCCACTCTCTTTCCAAATATCAGCTGATTGAATGGTGGGCATCAACATTTCTTGAGCGCCAATATTGTTCTGTTCTTCTCTAACAATTTGTTCGATTTTTTTCATAACTTTAAACCCAAGAGGAAGCCATGAGTATATACCAGCGGATGATTGTCTAATCATTCCGCTTCTTAACATTAATTGATGAGACTTAATTTTTGCTTCTGCAGGTAAATCTTTAGTAATTGGTATGAATAATTTCGATAATAACATTATAGTCTAGCTATATTTATATTTGTAAAAGGTTTTTTTCCAGTTTTATTTTTAATAATTCTTCTACAATTCTGTTTTACCATTTCTATCATATTTTTTTCTTGGTTTTTATTTTTCATAGAGAAAGTTCTGCATGTATTGAAAATTTCATCCTCCATTTGAAATATAATTTTTTCATCAAGGCTATTTTCTGGTATACCTCTATAAGATATTACAGGTTTGTTTAATTTTCCGCTATTACTTAATATTAAAGTTATTTCTAAGTATCCATTGAGAGATAAACTCTTTCTTTCTTTAATAGACTGTGAGTTTTCACCGACAGCTATACTTCCATCTAAATACATTCTACCGGATGGAGCTTTATCAATAATTTCTGGACTCTTTCCTGGATAAACTCTGACTATATCACCATCCTCTATTCTTAAAGCATGTGGAACCTGCATTTCTTTAGCAAATTTTATATGTTCATTCATATGTCTATGTTCTCCATGAACTGGTATAATTGAATTTGGTTTTACCCAATTATACATGTCTTTTAGATCATCCCTATTTGGATGACCTGAAACATGCACAAAGTCAGTTTCTTCAGTGATAAGTTCAACTTCTTTTTTAACTATTTCGTTGTGAAGAGAATAAAGTTTTTTTTCATTACCAGGTATAATTTTAGACGAAAAAATTACAGTATCACCTTTTTCTATATAAACATCCGGATGTATATCTTTTATAATTCTTTTCATAGCGCCCATAGGTTCTCCCTGGCTTCCAGTACACAAATAAACAATTTTTTCTCTAGGAAATTTTTTTGCATCTCTTGGATCTATGGGATCCTTGACATTTGAAAGATAACCACATTCTCTTGCGGCTTTAAAGATTCTGTTCATAGAGCGTCCAACTAAAGATACGCTTCTGTTGATTTTCTCTGCACAGTAAAAAACACTTTCCATTCTTGCTACATTTGATGCAAAAGAAGTAATAATAATTCTTTTTGACTTTAATGACATTATTTTTAAAAGACTTTTTCTCACATCTGACTCTGATCCAGCTCGTCCTGGATAAAAAATATTAGTTGAGTCACATATCATGGCTAAAACTTTATTTTCACCAATTTCTTTAAGTTTCTTTTGATTAATTTTATCTCCAATTAGAGGATTAGGATCCACTTTCCAATCTCCTGTATGAAGTATGATTCCGGCAGGAGTTTTAATACATAGACCGTTGGGTTCAAGAATTGAGTGAGTTAAAGTAATAAATTCAATATCAAAAGGTCCAAGATTTATTTTTCCATTCAATTGAACAATTTTTAAGCTCGAACTTATGTCAATTTTTTTTTCTTTAAACTTTTCTTTAATCAGAACTGCTGTGAATGGAGTGGCATAAATATTACATTTTAAATCAGGCCATATGTGAGAAATTGCTCCAATATGATCTTCGTGGGCATGGGTCAAAACAATACCTAACAGATCATTTTTTTTATCGATAATATAACCGGGATCAGGATAAATAAGATCAATGCCTGGTACTGAGTCGTCAGCAAAACTTACACCAGTATCTATAATTATCCATTTTTGATTTTCATCATTACCGTAGGCATATAGGTTCATGTTTCCACCTATTTCGCCTGAGCCACCTAAAGGACAAAAAATTAATTCATCTTTGCTCATAATAGAAAGTCTTTATAAACTTTTATAATGCCTTGCATAGTTATATCATTTTCTATTATTGCTTGTTTAAATAAGCGATTTTTAAAAAAATGTGAATAACCACCAGTTAATACAATTCTAAAATTTTTTCCATTTTTTTTAATTATTTTTTTAATAATGTTGTTTATTAAGCCTTCATAACCCCAAAAGAAACCAGATGCTAAAGCTTCTTTGGTATTCTTACCATAGTTTTTAGGATATTTATTTAATTTAAACATCGGCAAAAGTGCGGTGGATAAAAATAAATTTTCAATAGAAAGATTAATACCTGGGGCTATAACACCTCCATCATAAAGGGAATTTTTTTTAATGACATCAAATGTAGTAGCTGTTCCAAAATCAACAACTATACAATTTGAATTTAATTTTTGATTAATTCCTAATGCATTTGCTATTCTATCTGATCCTAAATCTGAAAATTTTTTAATATTAAATTTCATGATTTTATTCAAATTAAATTGCTTAATTTCAAAAACTTTAAAATTTTGTTTCTTTAAAATTTTTGAAATTTTTAAATATTTATTTGGAACCACGCTCGAAAAAAGGATTTTTTTATTAATATTTCCCTGTAAAATTTTTGCAATTCTCTTTTTAAAATTTTGTTCTAATTTTTTATCTTTTGTTGAAAAAAGATATGTTTGTACAATTTTAAAATTACTATTTATTTTACAAATTTTTATATTTGTATTTCCAATATCGCCAATTAGATAATTCATAATTTTTTTTCAAATTTAATAATATTTTGTAATTATTGATCATTTTATCTGAACATTCTAGCAAAGAAATTGATTTAAATTTTTCATCATTAGGAGAATTTATGGTGTTTATACCAATACCAATGATTAAAAAACTTTTTTTATCAATTTTTATTAATTCCTGGAGTATACCACAAACTTTTTTACCTTTTATAAGTAAGTCGTTTGGTAGTTTTATTTTAATATCAAATTTAGAATATTTGTCTAAAATTTTTTTTATTATTAAAGGATTGATTATAGCAAATTCATTAGCCTTAGGCATATTTGTTTTTAGTTCAAAAAAAATTGATGCAAAAAAATTTCCATTTAACGAAATCCATTTCTTACCCATGGTGCCTCTTCCTTTGGTTTGATTTTTTGAAATTATTATACCGGCATTACTTTTTTTTGATCTAATAATTTTAATTGCAGTATCGTTTGTGCTTTTTACAGATCCAAATTTAATTAAATTTAATCTCATTAAAAGATATTAATTTTTGAAATGATTCCATTAAAAATTGATGGATACATAAAAAATGAAACTAGGAAGGTACAACTAAATATTAAAGATCCATAAACTCCGTAATCTTTAAAACTTTCAAAAGGTTTTTTTGGATTATCGAAATACATTACCTTAACAATTCTTATATAATAAAAAGCCGAAACGACTGTTGTAACTAAACCAATAATTGCTAAAGCATACATGCCGCTTTCTATAACTGACATAAAAATATAAAATTTTGCAAAAAAACCTGCTAATGGCGGAATACCTGCCAAGGAAAACAAAACTATCAATAATGATAAAGCAGCTAAAGGGTGATTTTTTGAAATTCCTGAAAGTTCATTAATCTCTTCTATATATTTTCCATTTCTTTTCATTAGGAATACAAAAGCAAAAAAACCAATATTCATTGCGGAGTAAATTAAAATATAAATCATTGTACTTTTAAATCCGTTTTCAGTTCCTGTCGATATACCTGCAATTGCGTAACCCATGTGACTTATTGAACTATAAGCTATCAGTCTTTTAATATTTTTTTGATTTATTGCAGCAACTGCTCCTAAAATCATAGATGCAATTGATATGAAAACTAAAATGTATTGCCATTGATCTAAAATATTTTGAAAAGGTGAATACATGAATCTAATAAACACTGCTATGCCAGCAATTTTTGGAACAATAGCAAAAAAGCTAGTTACAGATGTTGGTGATCCTTCATAAACATCTGGTGTCCACATATGGAATGGAACAGCAGACACTTTAAATGCCAAACCAACCAATATGAAAATCATTGCAAAAATAGTTCCTATATTAATATCACCAACATTATTTGATATAACTTGAAAATTTGTTGAGCCAGTAAATCCGTAGAGCAAAGAACATCCATAGAGCAACAAACCAGAAGAGAGTGCACTTAATACAAAATATTTTATACCGGCTTCAGAAGATCTCAGATTATCCCTGTCTATAGAGGCGAGAATATAAAGAGATAGCGACTGAAGTTCTAAGCCAAGATAGAAAAGTATTAAGTCATTAGAGCTTACCATGAAAAACATACCAAGAATAGCAATTAACATGATAACTGGATATTCAAATTTATTATTATTAATATCTTGAATATATTTTTTTGACATTATCAAAACAAAAAACGAGGATACTAAAATCAAAATTTTCATAAAAGAAGAAAATTGATCCAGAATAAAACTATCATTAAATATTTTTATATTTTCAAATTTATTGTTTAATATGATAAAAATTGTAATAAGAACAATAACTATTGTTGATCTATAAATTAAATTAAAGCTATTTTTTTTAAAAACACCAAAAACTATAAATAAAAAAATTGATAGTGATAAGAAGATTTCGGGAGTTAAATAATATAACGATTTTATCATAAATTATTTCATAGCACTAAATTTATTTATTTCCATATTGTAATTATTAATTAAATTGTCTACAGAAACATTTACAGTATTAAATAAAGGCTCGGGGTAAAAACCAAAGAATATTACTAATATTCCAATTGAAATTAAAACTCCCATTTCAGATTTGTTTAAATCTTTCATTTCTTTTATTTGATTATTTTCTAATTTTCCAAAAATAACCCTTTTATATAACCAAAGGATGTAAGCCGCAGCAAGTACTACTCCTATACTTGCTAAAATCGCTACTAAAAAATTAACTTTAAAAGCTCCAACTAAAACTAAAAACTCACCAACAAAACCACTTGTTCCCGGCAAACCTAAGGTTGCTAAAACAAATATCATTAAAATAAATGAATATTTTGGTAAAATGTTTACTACACCACCATAGTCATTTATTAATCTTGAATGTGCCCTATCATAAAGAACACCTACACATAAAAATAATGCCGCAGAGATTAAACCATGACTAAACATTTGAATTATACCGCCCTCTATTCCCTGTTTATTAAAGGTAAAAATTCCAAGTGTTACGTATCCCATATGAGCTACAGATGAATACGCGATCAACTTTTTCATATCATCCTGCATAAGTGCGACTAGTGAAGTATAAATTATCGCTATCACACTTAATGTGAAAACTAATGGAGTAAAAAATTCTGAAGCTAATGGAAACATTCCAACTGAAAATCTTAAGAAACCATAACCGGCCATTTTTAGAAGAATAGCGGCAAGAATTACTGAGCCTGCAGTTGGAGCCTCTACATGCGCATCAGGTAACCATGTATGTACTGGCCACATGGGCATTTTAACAGCAAAAGAACTAAAAAAGGCTAACCAGAGTAAATTTTGAAATTCTGCTGGTATTTTGATTTTGTATATTTCTGTGACATCTGTGGTGCCTGTGATCCAATAAATCGAGATTATTGCAA
>Ga0208261_1000489_pt1 | contig 15392 bp, 18 predicted proteins | sample Knorr_S7_td_DCM__FD_185595 | JGI IMG/M metagenome (GOLD analysis project Ga0208261, IMG submission 185595) | Marine microbial communities from Southern Atlantic Ocean transect - Knorr_S7_td_DCM_ad_131m_LV_B (SPAdes) (version 3) | ecosystem: Environmental > Aquatic > Marine > Oceanic | place...
CCTTATCTTTGGCCTTGATGAAGTTTGGAAGCGCCAATGCAACTAGGATTCCGATGATTGTTATAACCACCAAAAGTTCAATAAGAGTAAAACCTCTTTGTAGTCTCATAATATATTTACCTCCTGAGCCTTTCTTGTTTTAATACAAGGGCTCTAATACATTAATTAAAATATAAAGATTCAAAAAAAGCCGATTTACTTTTATGTAAAAGGCTTTATAACTTTTAAAAATTTAAATTCAGATTGTATAGTAAACAATTGATGATTACAAGTTATAGACAGAGATTACTTCCTCATTTTTATTTTCCCGAGTATGCACATGTGCCTGGTTTGACAGTTCATCCCAAAAAAAAGGGTGGACATAGTGAGTTTATTGATGACCCAGAGCCAGAGGTTTTAAACCCCAGTAAGCCTTATAGTTCAGATGAGTTTCTGCATGCAGTTGATTTGTTTAATTATGGTTACTATTGGGAAAGTCATGTTTGGTGGGAAGGTCTTTGGCATGCATGTGGCAGACGCGGAGTGATGGCTGATTTTTTAAAAGCTTTAATCAAGCTTGGGGCTGCTGGCGTGAAAGCAAAAGTGAAAGAAGAAAAAGGGGTAATAATTCATTCCCAAAGAGCCCAAGAACTTTTCGATTCACTTTTAAAAAGAGATGTTTCCTATTATGCTGGCTTTGATATTGCAGATCTATTTAATTATTCACAAGACATTGAAATGAATGCGGTTAGATATTGTGAAAAATCAACTCCCAACACTAGCGTTTTTGACAGATTTTTAATACCTGACAAGCGTTAGCTTCTCACATCTTTAAAAGAAGGTGTTACAAAAACTTTTTCCTGATTTCTAATTACTTCAAACTTGGATTTAAAAGCTTGTTCAAGCATGCTGAGTGATACAGGCAATTTTTCCCAAAATGGCTTTTCTAAAAATTCGACTGTTTTTTTAGAGGAAAATAACACTATCCTGTCAGATATTGATAATGCCATATTGATATCATGCAAAACCAACCCAATCCCAACATTTTTATTTGATAGTTGTTTCAGGTTTTTTGCCAGTTTGACTTGAAAATGTATATCTAGAGAAGAGGTGGGTTCATCCATCAATAGATATTTTGCTTGATTTGTATCAGCCTGATTTAATTGAACGATAGATCTTGCTATGTTGACCCTTTGCTGCTCTCCCGCAGAAAGCTGCAAATAGTTTTTATTTTTAAACTTTTCTAATTCGTACTCTTCGAGAATTTTGCGAATTTTGCTAGAAGATTCTTTGGTTGTTTTCTGATCATATGGATTCATGCCCATTTCAACAACCTCTTTGACGGGGAATCCAAATGACATATTGGTTTTTTGAGAAACAACAGATCTCATTTTTGCCAACTCCGCTGACTTTATTTTATTTATTTTTTTATCTTCTATATGCACATCTCCCGAGTCTGGTTTTGTTTCTGCTGAAAGAATTTTTATCAAAGTGGTTTTTCCGCAACCATTAGGCCCTAAGATCGTAACGATTTCTCCAGGTTGGATTTCAAGACTTGCTTTATTTAGGATTTTTTTTCCGGCGTATGAAAAAGAGATGTTTGTTGCTTTGTATGTCATTGAAAAACCCTATCCTGTTCTCGTATGAGCAAATAGACAAATACAGGAGCTCCAATTATTGATGTGATTATCCCAATTGGAATTTCAGATGGTATCGATATTGTTCTTGAAACCAGATCAGCTGAAGTCAACAATATTGAACCTAGGATGAAACAAAAAGGAATTAAAGATTTTAAATTTGGTCCAATCAGAATTCTGACAGCATGAGGCACGACCAATCCTATAAAGCCTATTGGTCCAACAAAAGAAACACATACAGCAACGCATAATGATGTGAAAATTATTATCTTTTTTTTCAGCTTTTCAATTTTTATGCCCAGATTAAAAGCTTCAGACTCACCTAAAAGAAAAATATTTAGAAGTTTTGCTTGTTTGGCAAGCATGAAGCAGCATGTAATGCAGACTAAAGAGCAAATAAGAATTTTTTCCCATGTCGATTCTCCAAGATTACCCATGCCCCACATTGCAATTGAACGCAATTTCGAATCTGAAGACATGTATGTGAAAAAGGCAATGATTGCCCCAACAAGTGAATTTGCTGCTATCCCACATAAAAGCATTTTAGCTACAGAGGGTTTTCCATCCTTGGTTGATATTTTGAAAATAAGCAAAGAAATAGTTATTCCAAAAATGAATGCCAAAAAAGATATTATTAAAGATGCTTGAATTGAGCTGATCTTAATCAAGAAGGTGTTGAAATATATCCCAATTACAGCACCAAGAGATGCTCCTGCTGAAACACCTATAAGCCCAGGATCAGCTAAAGGGTTTCTGAACAATGCTTGTAGGCAGCAGCCACATACAGCAAGGCTTCCTCCAACAATCACACCCATTAAAATTCGTGGAATTCTTATAGAGGTTAAAACAACGTCATTTGGCGTAAGTGCCGATGAACCCTGAGTAACCCCAATGCTTTTTTTCAAAATCGAAATAATCTCATTAATTTCAATATCTACAGCACCAATGGAAAGATTTGCAATAAGACTTGTTATGAGCATTACAGAAAATGCTAAAAGTAGGTTTTTTTTATTAATTTTGATCAAAATGTATTTATTTTATATTTTAAAATTAAACTAGCTGTCGGAGGTTTTAAATGTTTAGAAAAGTTTTTTCAATTTTTGGTTTTTTGTATTTTTTTAGTTTTTTATTGCATTCATATGAAAGTGCTCCAGGAAAAACTAAATTCCAAAAAGGTATTGGTAAAAGTGTACAGAAAGACGAAAAGACAAATGACTCTTTAGATTTTTTAATCAATTTAAATGATGCTTTTATAAATATCTCTGAACAAGTTAACCCTTCGATTGTTTATATACAGGTGGGAGAACAGGTCGAAATCCAACAGGGTTCTCAAAACCCTTTTGGGGGATGGCCTTTTGATCTTCCTTTTGAAATGCCAGAGCAAAATCAACCACAACAATTTTGGAGAGAGGGTTCTGGTAGTGGATTTATTGTTAGTGAGGATGGGTTCATATTAACTAACGATCATGTTGTGGGCACTGCAGATGAAATTAATGTCACTATGTTCAATGGAGATGTGTATCCAGCTAAGCTAATTGGTGGAGACCCCTCAACAGATGTTGCATTAATTAAAATAGATGCAGATTTCAATTTACCTCATTTGAAAATGGATTTAGAGAACGAACCAAAAGTAGGACAATGGGTTTTGGCTTTTGGTAACCCTTTACAGTTAAGATTTACTGTTACCTCCGGAATCATTAGTGCAATGAGTAGAAACTTGGGAATTTTAAGGAACTCTTCAACATGGGCAATTGAGGATTTTATTCAAACTGATGCTGCTATCAATCCTGGAAACTCCGGAGGGCCTTTGGTTAACCTTTATGGAGAAGTTATAGGAATCAACAGTGCTCTTGTTAGCGATACAGGCAATTTTGCCGGCTATGGTTTTGCCATTCCAATTAAATTAGCAAAAAGAGTAATGGATGATTTGATTGAATTTGGAGAAGTTCGTCGAGCTGTTGTTGGAGTAATGGTTGCACCAATTCAGGATCTGGACCGAGAAGCTTTAGGATTACCGGAAGATTTTGGAGTCTTGGTTTCTGGTTTCGTTCCATCAGATGAAGGTTGGAGTCCGGCAGAAAAAGCAGGACTTGAACAATTAGATGTAATCTGGGCTATCAACGATAAGAAAGTTAAAGACCCATCAACATTACAAAAAATCATATCTTCTTACGAGCCTGGTGATGTTATTGTGCTACAAGTTTATAGAGACAAAAAGGTTTCAGAGTTCAGTGTAACTTTAGGTACTGCTCCAAAACCCAAACAGGAACAAATTATGGCTGAAACTCAAGAAAAAAGCAATATATTATCAGTTATTGGGATCGAGGCAAGTGATTTTGTTGTAGAGGATCTAATTGCAGCAGGATGGCCAAACCCTCCAAAACAAGGAATTGTTATCAATTCAATTACAAGAGGTTCATCAGCTCAAAAAAGAGGTTTGGTTAACTTTGTAGGTTACATCATTACTCATATTGGTGAATATGAGATTGATAATTTGAATATGGCAATAGAGATATTGAATCAATTTGAAGCAGGCACGATTGTGTATTTCAATATTATCGGTCCTGATGGTTATTCAACCCCTATTTCAATTCGGATACCTTAGCTAGAAAGCCAATTCTTCCATATTTTTGCTGCTTTTATTCCACCTATCAATGGTGCAACCCAATAAATCAAAATAACCTGAATATCATTGCCACCAGAAACAAGATAAGAGCCCAAGTGTCTTGCTGGATTCATTGCAGCTCCCGTAGATGGGCCTCCAGCAAGAATTCCTATCAAGACTGTTAGACCTATATAAAGCGCAGCGTTTTTTGCTGGCATTTTGTTTATTACTGTTGAGATTATTACAAAAACTAAGAAAAAAGTTAATGTTATCTCCACAAGCATACCTTGAAGATTTGAAACGCCATTGAAAGCTGGGACGCCTTGCCCTGAACCCCATATCCACAAAGCAAGCAAAGCACCAACAACACCACCAAGAACTTGTGAGGTGATATACCCCAATATGTTTTTTGATTCAAATTTATCGATTGACCACAGGGCAATAGTTACAGCTGGATTGAAGTGAGCCCCACTTGTTTTTGCAAGAGCAGATACCATAACTGCAATTGTCAAACCATGTGCAAGTGCAACAGTCAGCAGGTCTCCACCTCCAGCCATTGCTGCAGTCCCAATAAATGTTAGGGCAAAAACCCCAATATATTCTGAAAGCCATTCTTTTTTTATGTTCATAAATTTCCTCCAATAGATATTTTCATTATCTTATCAAGTGAAATTAGGATATTGTGTTGGAGGGTTTGTAAATCGTGAAGAAAAAAAAGATAGTTTTATCATTTGATCCAAAATCTATATTTTTTGGAATGACTTTGGGTTTGGTTTTGGGTTATCTAATCTCACCTAAAGAAACTGATGTTTCATTTGATGCTGCTTTGCCACAAGGACATCCTCCTATTGATGAAAACAACAATTCAAATACTCCAGTAATGGATGAACAAACTGCTCAACAAATGAATGAATACAGAGAAGAGTTGGATGGCTGGAAATCAGTTTGGGAGAATGATAATAGTAACTGGATGGCGGCCTTAAGGGTTGCTGACATGTATTATGAGGTTCAATTTTATGATCGTTCAATTCCATGGTACGAAAAAGCATTGAGTGTTAATGATGTACCAAATACAAGAAATGATATGGCTTTCGCTCAATTTATGGCAGGTGTTTCTACCCCTATTGGAGCAACTGCTGATTCAGAAAGTTTTATATTAGCTTCAATTGATACTCTTGAAAAGCTCATAGTTGATTATCCAGATTATCCGAACGGTTGGTTAACTTATGGTTTTGTTATGACCAATACAGGTGAAAAAGAAATTGCATTTAGCGCATTTTCCAAATGTTCAGAGTTGGATCCTGATGGTGCTGTCGGAAATGAAGCTAGAAGTTTTTTAAGGGAATATTTTAAAGATGAATAATCGTGCAATTTATGCTGATTTGATTTCTAAAAAATTTGACAATCAATACATTATTAAGGATTTAAGCCTTTCTTTAAAAAAATCAGAAAATGCATTATTGATAGGAAGAAACGGTATAGGAAAAACAACTCTTTTAAGATTGCTTGCTGGTGTAACAAGAACAAATACCGGTAATATTGAAATACTTGGCAATCCTATTCATGATAATAAAACCAGATCTTCAATAGCATATATGGGTCCTGGAGATGCTTTTTATAAACATTTATCAGGATATGAAAATTTGACTTTTTTTAATAGTTTTTTAAATTTCAGGACCAATAAGAAACTTGATGATTTGTTAAAAGAAGTTGATCTTTGGGAAGCTAGAAATGTGGCTGTGAAAAATTATTCTACAGGTATGAAAAAACGTCTTTCCATTTCTGTTTCAATGCTTCAAAAAGCCCAAATTTATCTTCTTGACGAGCCTTTTAAGGGTTTGGATGACTATGGAAAAAATATACTAAATAAATATTTGAAGAAATTGAAAAAAAAGAACAAAACAATTTTTTTAGTATCGAATCTTTTTGAAGACATGGATGATTTTGAATCGGTATATGAACTTGTTTCTGCATCTAGATTGGAGAGGAAAAAATGAATCTTCTCAAAACAACGTTGGTTATTTTTTCTGAAAGTTTGTTTTCTTTACGTAAAAAATTTGGTAGATTTTTAGGTCTTTTTTTACTTTCCATAATGTTTATCATTGTTTTTGAGGTCGCTTATGAGCCATCTCCAAAAGATTTAGTGAATTTTTTACCGGGATTAATTTGGGTTACCTCGATACTTTCAAGCAGTATTGGAATTTTAAAAATTTGGGACGATGAAGAAAATGAATCATTGCTTGATTTTTTAAAATCGTCACCATTGGATCGTGGCGGAATAGTTTTAGGCAAAAGTTTATGGGGAGCTTTTTTATGTTTTCTTATCACGATCGCAACCTTTTTGATGACATTTTTCTTTTTTGATTACACCCTGACTGCAGAGCAAGTTATTTTTTTATTAATTGTGATTGTCTTCAGTTCAATTGCTTTTGGTTTTTTGGGTGGTATTTTTGGAGCTTTGTCTCTAGGTTTAAATTTTAGAAACATATTACTCCCCTTGTTTCTTTATCCGTTAGCTGTTCCTATACTTATGTCATCTATAAACATCACAAAAGACATAATTACAGATGGTTTGCTTGTTGGTAATTGGTTTTACATATTATTTGTTTATTCTTTTGTACAATTTTTGCTTGTGTTTGGACTAGGAGAAAAAGCTTTAGATTCATGAGAAAAAACTTCCCTTTATGGTTGGCTTTAATGATTTTTGTTAATTTTGCCATTTTTTATTGGTCTCCGCCTGACTTAGCTCAAGGGATGGGAAAAAGGGTCTTCATGCTTTATTTGCATGTTCCTTTTGCATGGAATTCATTTTTAACTACTGTTTTTGCAGCTTTGACCTCCTGTCTTTATTTGTGGAAAAAAGAGTCAGAGTGGGAAAGGATATCAAGATCACTTATTGAGGTTGGAACTGTTTCAGCTTTTTTGACATTAATGACAGGAAGTATATGGGGAAAAATGACCTGGGGGACATGGTGGGTTTGGGACGCAAGATTAACTACTATGTTGATATTATTTCTAATACTTTGCGCATATTTAATTGTTAGGGATGTTTATGGAAACAATCCTGAAGGCCAAAGGGTCGGAAGTATTATTTCCATTATTGCCGCATTGAATGTACCCTTAGTGCACCTTTCAGTTAATTATTGGAGAACATTACATCAGGGTTCTACAATATTCAGACAGGAGGGTCCCCCAAAAATTGATGGTGACATGTTTATGATATTGCTTGCTTGCTTTGGGATTGTGATTTATTGGTCTTTCTGTTGTATTAAAAGTAGATTATTGAAGGTTGAAAATGAATAATTATTTGCCAACTATTTATTTGAGCTATGCAATTGTTGTTGTGATATGTTATCTTTTCTGGAAAAGGCAAGGAAAAAACCCACTACCATGAACAGAACAATGATTTCATTAATAATGGCTTTTTTAGCTATTTTATGGTTGGTTTTTTCTGGAATCCAAGATGCATCTTTGTTTTTTTATTTCCCTACAGAGGTGGAGCAATCTATCACCAGTGACGAAATGGAACAAGATGCAAGGATCAGGATTGGGGGTTTTGTCCAGCCAGACTCTATTTCTGTCGAAGATGAAATCATTTTTTTTGTTTTAACTGATGACGAGAGAGGTGTTGTTAGAGTTCGATATGAAGGAATTTTGCCTGACATGTTTGCTGAAGGCCAAGGAGCAGTTGCTGAAGGAATATTCCCAAGTGAGGTTGATAGTGGGCATTTTTTTGCAGATGAGTGGATTTTTTATGCTGATGATATTTTTGTTAAACATGGGGAGGAGTATTCCAAAGAGCATCTTGACAAAACAGAAATGAAAAAAAGATTTGGCTCAGGTATACCTTCCGGGACGCTTGAATGATTGCCAGTTGGCCAGTTTTTTTAGGAAGATTTGGTCTATGGGCTCTTTGTTTAGGAGCATTATTTGCTTTAGTGTTTTCAGTTCTCGATCTTAAATCAAAATCTACATGGTCCCTTGTCGCAAAAAGATCGTTTTTAACATCATGTATAGGTTCATTATTGACTGTTTTTGGTTTGCAGTATGCTCTTTTTACACATGATTTTTCTATTCGTTATGTAGCTACCGTGTCATCAAAATCACAACCAACCATGTATCTTTTTTCAGCATGGTGGGGGAGCCTTGAAGGAGGCTTATTATTATGGGCATTTTTAATTTGTTTATTTGCTTTTTTGGCAATATCCAAAGATAAGCTTCACGGTTCAATCTTGACATCATTTTTACTTCTCCCCTCTGCAACACTTTGTTTCTTTTCCGGTCTAATGTTGAAGTTTGCTAATCCTTTGGCTTCTTTTGATGATCGCTTTACTATTCCTTTAGATGGTATTGGAATGAATCCATTATTACAAGATCCAGGAATGGCGATCCATCCACCTTTGCTCTATCTTGGTTTCACCGGCATAACAATACCGGCTTCTTATGCAATTACACATTTGTTAAATAAAAATGAGGAATGGATTCAGCTGTCTCGTTATTGGACAAATTATGCGTGGTTTTTTTTAACAACAGGAATTTTGGTTGGATCATGGTGGGCTTATCATGAATTAGGCTGGGGCGGTTGGTGGTTTTGGGATCCCGTGGAAAATGCTAGCCTTATGCCATGGTTGCTTTTAACGGCTTTTGCTCACAGTGCTTTAGCTTTCAGGGCAAGAAAATTATTCAATAGGTGGAATTTGTTTCTTATTCTTGCTGCTTACGGAATGACGCTTGTCGGGACATTTATTACGCGAAGCGGAATCATTACAAGTGTCCATGCTTTTTCAGAAAGCGATCTTGGCTATTGGTTCTTAGGGTATATAACAGTTTATTTACTTTTTGCTTTTGGTTTTTTAGGTTTTAATTGGGACTCGCTTAAAGATAACAGTAATTTAAAAGAATCTGCTTCAAAGGAAAATGCAATACTGTTCAATAATTTATTGTTTCTAGGGATGTTTGTTGCTGTCTTTTTTGGAACCACCTGGCCAATATTTTCAGAAATATCAACAGGTGAAAAGGTTAGTGTTGGAGCTCCATATTTCGAAAAAACAATCCCACCGATATCAATGCCAGCTTTGATTTTGCTTTCAGTTGCTCCATGGCTTTCATGGAAAAGAAAAATAGGCAAGAAATTTAAAAATTATTTAAAAATAGGCATTATTGGAGGTTTGCTGTCTTTCTTGTTTTTCAGTTATATTAGATCCTCCATAGGCTTACCTTGGCTTGATAGTTCATGGGAACATTTTTTAACTACTTTCTTGCTTGGCTTCACTCTTTTGCCAACCTGTAAAGAATTTTTGGATTCTAAAAAGGGTCGTTTTATGAGTAGTTATCATGGAGGATTGATCGTACATGTTGGAGTTTTATTTTTGGCTATAGGGGCTACTGCAAGCGTTGAGCACAAATTTCAAACTGATGCAGTTCTGGAAAATGAAATACCATTTGTTGTAGATGGTTATGATGTTGAATTGATTCAAGGTGCAAACGGGCTACAGGTTATTAATGGTGAAAATTATTCTTCTTTTGGGACATCAGTTAAGGTTTCTTCAGACAGTGGCACAAAGATCCTTTATCCCGAGAAAAGAGATTATGGTCCCAATTGGTCACCAACCACTGAAATGGGTCTTAAATCAAGTTGGAAGAGAGATATCACTTTATCTATGTCTGAAATCATTAATGATTCCAAAGTTAGATACAGAGTAACGATTCAGCCATTTTTAAAATTTATTTGGATTGGTGGAATTATTTCTATTTTGGGTTTTTTGGTTATTGTTGGAAGTGAGAGACGATGAAGGTTCAGTATTCAAGATTCATCAAGGTCCTTTTTTTCATTTACTGTTTTGTTTTTGTGCTGGCGAAAGGTTTGTCCATTCTTGAGCAAAATTCTTCAGATGAAGTTGTATCAGATTTCTCTTTGCAGGGCAAAAAGGCTCCAACCCAACAAGCTTTAGTCAACCTCGAAGAGGTGTACGATGAATATTTTTTAAATTATGAAGATGAAGATTGGCCACCCGTAACTATAGTTAATTGGTGGGGTAGTTGGTGCCCCCCATGCAGGGAGGAATTCCCGTTATTGAAGAAGTGGAGCACCTTGTGGACTCAGTGCGAAAGCCAATCTCCTGGCCAGTGCCCTGTTTTGATTGGGGTTGCTTTTGACGACACTGTAGAGGATGCTCAAGAGATGATAGATGTTTTTGGTTTAACGTATTCAAATTGGATTGACATGGATGGAAAAGCATTGGTTGATTGGGGTGTTACCGGGGCTCCTGAAACTTTCTTCATTGATTCAAAAGGTATAGTTAGAGCAAAAATTATTGGTTTATTAGATGAGGAGAGTTTGTTGGAAAATATTAATTTAATCATGGGAGAAGAAAATTAAATTTTTATTAGCTATTAGTCTAGCTCTTGTTTTAAACCCGACACAAGAGGAAGATAACAGAGCTCTTTCTATAGCTGAAAGTTTTAGATGCCCAACCTGTAAGTTTGTCAGTATCGCTGACTCTGACACACCAATCAGTAATGAGATTTATGAAGTGATACTTGATATGGTTTTAGAGGGAAGGACAGATTCTGAAATTAGAGATTATCTAATAGAAAGGTATGGGGATTGGATTGTTTTTGAGCCTCCTAAAAAAGGAATACACCAGATTATTTGGTATTTGCCCTTTGCTTTTTGTGTGGGCGGTTTTTTCTTTTTGCGAAAATTGTCAAAAAATAAGGCAGAATAATGACTGATTACCAACCTTTAATCGCTGGAATTTTGACTATAGGATTTGTTTATTGGATATTTTCTCCCCTATGGAGTAAAGACGATGAATAACATTAAATGGCTGCTTGATCAATTGAAATCTTGGGTCAAGGAGGGGATCATTTCAGAAGATCAAGCAAATCTAATAAGTTCCAGGTATTCAAAAGAAAATGCGAAGATGACTAGTTTTATTAGTGCATTATTGGTTTTTGGTGGAGTCTTGGTAGGTTTGGGTTTGATTTTGGCAATGGCTTCAAACTGGCAGGGTTTTTCTTCGGGTATAAAAACCTTAATAATTCTTATTTTTGTATCTGGTTTTAATTATCTTGGATATCATTTTTACCAAACACCAAATAGAAGAAACCTTTCACAAACTTTCTTTCTAATGGGGGCTCTTTCTTTTGGGGCTGGTGTCAACCTGACTCTTCAAACTTTCAATATTTCTTTCGATAATGGCCAGGAATTATTGATTTGGATTGCCGGTCTTTTTTTATTTATGAGGTTTTTCAAGCTGTTATGGGTTCTTATTTTGGCCAGCATGCTCTTGACAATATGGATATTTCAGACTTCGATATCTTGGATTGATATTGCTATTTATGGGCTGTTAGCATTTTCTTTTCTGAAGTTGATATTTAGGGATCAAAACAATCCTGCTTTAGTTTTTTCTTTGTTTGGAACCTCTCTTTGGCTTTTCCTTTTGCAGCTAAGAATGTTAGCTATTCCTCATTCAGAAAAGGATGTTAATCTTTTTCTTATTCTTCCTAGATTGGATTTCGGTGTAGCTGATGCATTGAGCTTTGTGAGCCTTTATGTTTCTTTCGGAATTCTTCTTTCTGTTCTTGCAATTAGGAGAGTCAAAGAATGGGCAGCTTACCCTTTCAGTATATTAGGAATTATTTTTCTTTACTTTACCCAGATCCCATTCACATTTTTTCATAATTTAGCAAATGAAGATGGTTTCCAAATGCCGATTCCAGGGTATCCAATTGAGGCATTGCCCTTTGTTGCTATTTCGGCATTTGTCATAACTATTTCTCTGGATGGCTTAAGATCGTCAAACAGGAGAAAAAAGCTTGTTTCGAAGTTTTTTATTGCAATCTCTTTAATCAATATACTCTTGCCATTCCTCTCTTACAGCAACCCAATGGTGATTTCAGTTTTTATGAATCTGATTCTTCTTTTTGAGCTTATTGCCTTTCTTTACATTTCAAGCATTAGCAGAAACTGGAGATTGTTCAAATGGACCTTATGGTTTTTTAAATTCTTTATATTGTTGCGTTTCTTTGATGTATTTTCAACCCTCCTAAATCAAGCATTCTTATTTGTTTTAGGGGGAGTCTTATTGATTTGGGGCGGTATCTTTATCGAAAAGCAAAGCAAAAAAATATTTGATGCGGGAGCAAAAAATGATTAGGAGAAATTTTTTAATTGCATCCCTTGTTCAAGTCTTACTAATAACAGGCTTAGCATTTTTCAGCAGCATTCGAGCAAGCTCAGGGACAGTTGTTGTGTTCAGCATTGATCCCATGCAGTCAAGTTATCCTTTTAATACTGTTTTTCAAGGTTGGACTTTCGAGCCCTCTCTTGATTCTGCCATGACAAAGATACCAAATGACTTGATCAAAGAGGATCTGGTTCCATTTGAATCTTTGGAGGATGGTATTGCAGCGGCTGGTTTGCAGAATGTTTTTGTAACCATTACAGAAGATGGTTCATCCTGGAGTGTCTCCTCAGCTTCTTTTTCAAAGCCAGATGAGGGTTTGTTTTTGAGGTCAGAATGGGATATGAACCCGTATAGTTATGATGAGTTTGAAAACAATTCAGATTTTTTTAATGTCCGTTACGAAGTCGGCAATATTTTCCTCTCCGAAGAAAGCGTTGGACGTTTGAGGGAATGCCTAGGAGAGCGTTCATGGGATATGGATACAAGTTCCTATTTCTGGGAGATAGAGCCATTGCCAATGTCTGTTGAGCTAAGTGTTTTGGATGATGGCAACCTGATACCATTGAGGTTATTTTGTGATGGTGAAGAAATAAAATAAGATTAAATTGCCCATAAATTTTAAAAATATCGATTTAAAAAAATAGCTTCAGGCAGAACACAGAGCCGCCGGCCTTTATGAACTCAGAAGTATCCACCTCAATCACGTTGAAGCCAAATTGCTCCAATTTTGATTTGGTTTTCAGGCATCCTTGTTGAATGATGACGTTTTTTCCATCTGGGCAAAAGGCATTGCAGGCCATCATGCTTTCAGCTTCATTCTTATCTGCTTCTATCGGTAGATCAAATATTTTTCTTATCAACTCTTGGCCATTTTTGTCAAAAGCATCAGGATTCCAAAGGCAAGTTGTTTGATTCAGTATGCACAAACATGTGTCAAGATGGTAAAAAGTTTCATGCTTCAGGTTTAATGCAATTACATCAATATCGTATTTTTCGCTTATTTCTTGCCATGCCATTATGTCTGTTCTTGCTCCAATCCCACCCCATAATAGTTTTTTGCCAGGATGCCATATGCCATCACCAGTTCCTTCAAACTTCGTTACTTTTCTTGAAAGTTGACTAAAGTTGTAACCTAAGTTTTCAAATTGATTTTTAAGCAACGCAACTTCTGCCTTCCTCTCTTCGGCAAACATTTTTCCCTCCAGGAAATTCTCTTTATTGATGCTGATTTCATTAGGAATTGGAAAAAATTGGTTTGCACAGAAAACAATATCAGGAAGTTTTTCTTCAGGCTTGAATTTTGTTACCGAAAGGTTTAGATTGGTGAAAGTTTGCAAAAGGTTGCTCCATTGGCTTTTGGCTTTTCTTTTATTAATTTTTTTCAGGTTGCCCGCAGAATCTCTCATAAATGGATTAATTGCATATTGAATCTCAAAATTTTCCGGAGAGACCATGAGTATGTTTTTGAAAAAATTGATTTCTGGAATTTCATTTAATGTGAAATTTATCTGATTCGAACGTTCAATCAAGACCATATTGGTTATTTTATTTTTTTAAACGACTAAAATTTATAAAAGTGATAAAACCAAGCTCAACATCAATGGAACTTTTAAGAATCGTGTTCCCTCAGCATGTGAATCCAGCAAGTCGTCTTTATGGTGGAAGGCTGATGTATTGGATCTGTGAGGCGGGAACCCTGACCGCAAGTAACCATCACAAGGGTTCTGTAGTTCTTGGAGCAATGGAGGACATAGATATTTTGGCAGGTGTTGCACTTGGTGACAGGGTTGCATTCCGATCAAGGGTTCAAGCAACTTTTGGTAGCTCTATGGAGGTTCGAGTTGAAGTCATAAAAACTGATCGAGCTGGAAGAGAGCCGCTGACAACGTGTAGAGCCCATTTAACCTTTATTGCTTTGGATGAAAATGGCAAACCCACAAAGGTTGCAGCAGTGGATCCTGCTACAGATGATGAGCATGAAAGTTTTAGAGCAGCCTTAGATCGAAGATCAAAGCGTTTAGAACGTCTATCTGAATTTGACAAAAAGGATCAGGCTGATACTTCTGGTTTCAGTTCACCCTCTATCGCACAAGCAATGAGAATGGTTACACCAGACATGCTTTTAGCAGATAAAGTTTTTGCCGGAGAGGTTATGTTGTGTGTAGATGAGATTGCCGCTCTTGCCTGTCATAGGTATTGCAAAATGCCAGCTGTAACAGCTAGTTTAGATGCTGTTGATTTTCATTCTCCGATATTGATTCATGAACATATGAGATATCGTGCTGCCTTAAACCATGTAAGTAAAAGCTCAATGGAGATAGGCATAAGGGTAACGGCTTTTGATCCATATAAATCAAAAATGAAAAGAGTTTGTACAGCATATGCAACTTTTGTTGCGATAGATGAAAAAGGGAAACCAACACCTGTTGAACCTTTTGAACCAATCACAGAGGACGAAAAGAGAAGATTTTTCCAGGGAGAGGCACGAAGAGCTAGAAGGATGAAGAGGTTGGGTAGATGATATCAGAAGCTTTTGTTCTAGCTGGTGGCAAAAGTACAAGAATGGGAACACCCAAAGCATTGTTGGAAATTGATGGAGTTAATTTCTTAACAAAAACTCTACAAACATTATCTGAATCTGCTGAAAGGGTATTTATCGTAGGCGCACCACCATCCCCAGAGAAATTTTCTGATTGGGAGATTGTTAATGACGAACTTCCGGGAGAAGGTATTCTTTCTGGCTTATATACAGGCTTGAAGGCATGCAAAACTGCTTGGGCGTTTTGTGGTTGTTGTGATGTTCCTACAGTCCATAAGGATTTGCCTGGTATGTTATGGGAGGTTGCAGATGGTAAAACTGATTGTTTGATGCCGCATGCTTTAGGTTTCCCACAACCAACTTTATCCTTGTACAGAACATCAATACATAAAGACGTACCAAAATACCTTGATAGAACAACTGAATCAAACTTGAGGAGG
>Ga0208261_1000490_pt1 | contig 15389 bp, 8 predicted proteins | sample Knorr_S7_td_DCM__FD_185595 | JGI IMG/M metagenome (GOLD analysis project Ga0208261, IMG submission 185595) | Marine microbial communities from Southern Atlantic Ocean transect - Knorr_S7_td_DCM_ad_131m_LV_B (SPAdes) (version 3) | ecosystem: Environmental > Aquatic > Marine > Oceanic | place...
AGTTTCTTTTATCGGTTGATAAGAATTTTTCAACATACGCTGGTCAGGATTATGAGGATGATCAAAATATTTTATTTCTTTTTGACCTTTGGGCAAATGGCAGATTCTCTCCATTTATCATAGCAGAAAATTCCTACGATACCTATCGCGGTATCAAAGACAGAACAAACTTTGGCTTAGGTGCTAAATATAGAGTTTTTGGAGATATGCTATCTGTTAGCGCAGCTTTTTTATCTGAGAGCGAAGAAGTTTTAGGCAAAGGCCGTGTATACGAATATGTTGATTATGGTGACTCGTTAGGTCTTTATGCTTTTTCAGATCACCCAGGAATTAAGCCATCTACTTATAGTCGAATTTCTATTCGACCAAAGCTAAAACTTCCTATCGGTGAAAATTTTTACTTTCAAAGCGAATATTATTATAAACCAGCTGGGGATGATGTGCTAACAGATTGGAAAAATAAATTTGTAATTAAAACAGCTGAAGAATGGCTAAATATTGAGATCAGTTATAACTTTAAGTCAGATACTCAGCCTGCACCAAAATATTTTATGACCTATTCAGATAAATTCTCGCATACTGCAACCTTTGAAAAACCTGGAAAAGGGAGCGTTACCTATGATCAAAACCCGGAATATGCAAAAGCCGCTGGATATGGTGATTATTATCTTACGGAATACAAAAAAGACGATACAACTTTAAGGGTAGGATTTAGCATTTCATTTTAATATTTCTCTAAGAAATTTTAATTAGATAGCTGTCTTAATCGCTCAAATAAAACTACACTAGCTGCCGCAGAGACGTTTAGTGAATTTGTTTTTCCCTGCATAGGTATAGTTGTTTGAAAATCACAATTATCTAATACAATTTTTTTAATTCCGCGTCCTTCGCTTCCTGCAACGATTACTATCTTTCCTTTGTAGTCAATTTTGTGCCAGTCTTTAGCATTAACTCCATTTTCCATCGCTACAATCCAAAATCCATCTTTCTTTAACTGCTCAAGGGCTTGATGAATATTATTGACCAAATAAATTGGTATTTCAATAAATGCACCTTGACTAACTTGTATAACGGTATCGGTAATTTTGCAACTATCGTATTTTGGGATAATAACTCCATCAACGCCTGCACATACAGCAGTTCGAAGGATTTGACCTAAATTTTGAGGATCTTCTATGCGATCAAGGGTTAAAATACATTTATTACCGGTTTGATCTTTTAAAGAGGGAAGCTCAGTCTCTATCTGCGCATTAAAATGTACAACAATTCCTTGCGTCCTGTATTCTTTATAGACTTGCTTAAACTGAGTTCGAGATAAAAATTTTACATGACCACCATAGTGTCCTAAAAGGTGGGTAACTTGACCGTCACTTTCTGCCTTACTTCCATTTTGAATAATGATCTCAGAAATTTTATATTTTCTTGATGAAAGTACAGCAATACAGCCGTTAATACCAAAAATAGTATGCTTATCATTTGACATATGTTGTGCTAGAATTTAAATAAGAATTAGATTTATTGTGAAATTTGCTTTAACATAAAGCTAGATAAGGAAATAAATAAATGTCTCCAAAAGAATTTAACAAGGTATCTACTGAGCATTTCGGCGCTTCTAAAGGCATGAAATACAAAACAATTAAGCCGCACCATGAAGTATTAGGCGATCTTGAAGAAGGCGTTCTGCTTGAATTAGACAGCATAGCGCATTACCCAACCAGATACCGCTTTAAAGATGAAGAAGGAAGGCTGTGGACCATACCAACGCATTCAGTTGAAAGGGTTGAAGAATGATTATAAATGCAAAAAAATTTATACAATCGTTAATTATATTTCTTTTGTTTAACCAGACGAATGTTGCATCACAAGATCTCTCTAAAGAGGAGTTGCAACTTCAAAAATACATCAATACCTATTCAGATGAAGCTATTCAGCTGCTGGAGAAAATTGTCAATATCAATAGCGGAACATTAAACATAAAAGGCAATCGCAAGGTCGGCAATATTTTCAAAAAAGAACTAGACAAGTTGAACTTTAAGACCTATTGGGTTACTTATGGAAAAGAAGTGGAACGTGCGGGACACTTATTTGCTGAAATGCGAGGTGGTAAGGGCAAGAAGATCATCCTGATTGGTCACTTAGATACAGTATTTGAAAAAGATCACCCTTTTCAAACGTTCAAAAGAGAAGGCGATAAAGCATATGGGCCTGGAGTGGCAGATATGAAAAGTGGCGATGTTTCAATTTTATACATTATGAAGGCATTAGACCACATTGGTGTGCTTGAAAAAATGAACCTAACCATTGTATTAACTGGGGATGAGGAAAAACTTGGAGCCAGTCCAGCTATTGTTAGAAAAGAGCTCGTCGATGCTGGCAAATGGGCAGATATAGGACTTGGATTTGAAGGTACTTATGGTATGGACACCGGAACAGTTTCAAGAAGAAGTTCTTCGTCATGGATATTAACAACTACAGGTATTCAAGGGCATTCATCTCAAGTTTTTAGCGATAGGCTTGGTTACGGTGCAATCTTTGAATCATCACGCATTTTGGATGGATTTCGAACCCAATTATCAGAAGAACAATACTTGACATTTAATCCCGGTGTGATTGTTGGAGGTACTTCTACACAATTTGACCCGGTTTTGGCGCAAGGTAGTGCATTTGGTAAAACCAACGTTGTATCTCAAACCGTAACGGTTCACGGAGGTATAAGAACAATATCATCAGATCAGTTAGAAACCGCTATAAAATCGATGAAGAAAATTGTTTCAAATAATTTACCTGGAACTACAGCAAAAATAGAATTCAAGAGGAGCTATCCTCCCATGGAGCCAAAAAGAGCTAATTACAAATTATTAGAAAAACTAGAAAAAATTAATAAGGCTTTGGGTTATGGCGCGATCACGCCTTTAGACCCAAGCAGGAGAGGTGCAGCAGATATTTCATTTGTAGCACCCTATGTTGATGCTGCGCTTGCAGGAATGGGACCTGATGGACATGCATCGCATTCCTCAGAAGAGTGGCTTGATTTATCTAGCTTTCCAATAACATCTACCCGTGCAGCAATATTTATTTATCGTTTAACTCGATAAAATGATACCTTTAGAACTATTTTTGTACAGCCAAGTTAGACAATTTGATCAAACACATATTCTAACCATAATTATTTGTCTACTATTTTTAATTATCATCCCTTTTTTTGGTAGAAAATTATCAAAAGAACACCAACGAATTGCGGTGATTGGTATAATTGTTTTTTCAATATTGCAAGAGGTAGTCGATTACAGCAATCGTATAATTATGAGAGATCTTAATTGGGCTGAAGATTTGCCATTTCATATCTGTAATTATGTATTTTATATAGGAATGGCAGCACTATGGACTAAAAATCAATTCCTTTTTGAGATTACCTATCTTCTAGGGATGGGATCAGCATTCATAACTATCCTTACGCCAGAGTTCAAGATGTTGAACTTAGTTGATTACATCGCATTTTTTATTTATCACGCATTAATTGTTCTTTTTGCTCTTTGGGGAGTATTTATTGACAAGATGACCCCTTCAAGGTTATCGGTGTTAAAAGTATATGGTTTTTTATGGCTTATGGTTATACCAGTGGGATTTATTTCATGGATAACGGGAGGCAATTATATGTTTTTATTGAGCCCTCCTGAAGTAGTAAATCCTTTAATTGCTGGAGAATGGCCATGGTATATAATCAATATTAGTATTATTGGTTTGATATTAATGATATTGGCCTATTCACCTTTTTTACTTATCAATAAAAGTACTGAATAATAAATGAACGATTATTCATTTCAAACATTTAGCTTTGAACACAATTCTTATCTTTTAGGACTATTGTTATTATGGATTAGTTTGCCACTGATTGGTAAAAAATTTCTTTCCAAAGATCAACAAAGAAATGTGGTATTCATCTTGATAGCGGTAACCTTGCTTCAAGAATTATTACATTACTTTTTTAAAATAAATTTAAATAAATTTGATATTGCACAAGACCTATCTTTACATATGTGTGGAATTAGCGTATTTATATCATGCTATGCATTATATACAAAAAATCAAGCTGCGTTTGAACTTTCATTCTTTTGGGGTTTGGCTGGCGCCCTACAGGCTATATTAACACCTGACCCCACTAGATTTCATTTTGGTTATATTTCTACGTTTTGGAGTTTTTTATCACACGGAATCATTATTATGAATGTTTTTTGGTTGATATTTGTTGACAATATGCGTTGTCGAAAAAACTCTCTACTGAATACTATTTTGGTTACAAATGGTGCAATTTTTATTATTGGTATTATTAATAGCGCCATTGGTAATGGTGCTAATTATTGGTTTATTTGTGAAAAACCTAGTGGAGATAGCCCTTTTCTGATTGGTGAATGGCCGTATTATTTATTTACTTTTCAATTAGCAGGGATTCTATTTATGTCGCTAATTTATCTACCAATGTGGTTTACTGTAAATCGAAATAAGCAACTTGAGAGGCCTTAACGATTAAAATCGTACTTATTTAATGTCCCTATTGATTGCATATTTCTTTCTCGCGCTTGGCGTATCCTTTATTTGTTCATTGCTAGAATCTGTTATCCTTTCAGTTACCCATTCTCATATTGGAATCCTAGTCAAGTCTAACCCCAGTAAAGGTAAACTGCTTCAGAGATTAAAGGATGATATCAATAGACCTCTTGCTGCAATTTTAACATTAAATACAATCGCAAATACTGTTGGCGCTGCAGGTATGGGTGCTCAAGCATTGCATGTATACGGCTCGCATGCAGTAGCTGCTGCATCTGCGATCTTAACATTTAGTATATTAATTTTTTCAGAAATTTTACCCAAAACTCTTGGGGCTTATTTTTGTCGTAGCCTTGCAATTCCTTCCGCCTACGTTATTCGAGCTTTAATGGTGATTACCTTTCCATTTGTTTGGCTCAGTAATACTTTATCTAGCGCAATTAATTCAAACGAAGACAAGGTGAGTCGGGAAGAAATAACCGCTATGGCCGAGATGGGCGAAGATGAAGGCTCTATCGATGAGCATGAGTCGGATATTATCGAGAATTTGTTTAGATTAAAAGAGATTCAAATAGAAGATATCTTAACCCCTCGCTCAGTGATTTATGCGTTTGAGGATATACAAACCGTGGGTAAAATTATGGATTCAAATGAGGATATTATCTTTTCTCGAATACCCGTTTTTCATGAGAATATAGACAATGTTATTGGGATGGTTTATAAAGATACCGTTTTAGAGACTATGGCTGATGATTTCTTTGAAAAAACTATGGCTGATTTGGTGGAGCCCGTTGAAACGGTTTATGAAAAAGAATCTGTTGAGTCTGTATTGAATAAATTTACCAAGAATCGTTCTCATATGTTTATTGTTAAAGATGAATTTGGCGGAACAACAGGCATTGTGACATTAGAGGACTGTATAGAAACACTACTTGGTGTTGAAATAATGGATGAGTCAGATGAGGTAGCCGACATGAGAAAGCTTGCCAAAGACCAGCAGCGACAAAAAAAACACAAAGAAGAAAACGGCACATCCTAAACAGTTAATTATTATGGAATCAAAGCTCAACGACTATCTTTCTGATCTCGTTTCCATTAATTCTATTAACCCTGATCTGTCCAGCGAAGGGCAAGGCGAGTATGAAATAGCTCAGTATGTCGCTTCGCATTTTAAAAAAAATGGGATCGACAATAACCTTGAAGAGGTTATTAATGAACGATATAATGTTTCTGCATTATTGGAAGGGCAAGATCGAAGTCAAATCTTATTAATGAACGGACATTTAGACACAGTTGGGGCAGAAGGCATTGAAAATCCTTTTACATTAAGGAAGGATGGAGATCGCCTATACGGTAGAGGTACGTATGATATGCTTGCTGGTTGTGCAATTCAAATGTGCCTAGCAGAATATTTTAAAGATAATCTTTGTCCAATATCTTTAGCATTTACTTTTGTTTGTGATGAAGAAAATAAAAGTATTGGCATGGAGCATTTAGTCAAGAACTTTATTCCATCACTTCCATCAACACCTTTTTTAGGGATTTTCATGGAGCCAACAGAAGGGAAGATTGGCATATGCCACAAAGGATATAATTGGTATAAATTAAAGATAAAAGGCTTAGCGGCACATGGCAGTAGACCTGAAGAGGGAATAAACGCCATTTTTCCATTGCAATATGCTCTAGCTGAGCTGAATACTATTAATGATAATTTATCAAAAAAAGATCCGCACCCGTATTTGGGTCATGCAACCCTTCATCCAGGCAAGATCGATGGAGGTTCAGCTCAAAGTGTAATTGCAGCGGAAGCAACTCTTTATTGGGAGCGTAGGACACTTCCCGGTGAAGATCAGAAACAATTAGATCAAGAATTAGAGCAAGTAATTACTGCCGTTAATGATGCACCAGGCAATCATAAGGTAAGCGCTGATCAAATTTTTTGTCGACCTCCAAATCAATCGGATGAAGATCATTATATAAAAATGTTAAGTGAAATAATTGGACAAAACTCCTACAAGGGCATGTCTTATTGGGCCGACTCTGCATTAGCTGCTGAAGTAGGCATTCCTTCAATACTTTATGGACCAGCTGGACATGGCGCACATGCTATTGATGAATGGGTAAGCGAATCAAGCATGATTAATTGTTATAAATCTTTAATAAATTTTATTTCAAAAATGGGAAAATAATTATAAAATAACCATTACCACGTTTTCTTACTAATTTTTCCCTCCTAAATTGTAGTGTTGTGAAAAGCTCAAAACTAATCTTTCTTGCGTTATTATTCCTCTTTCTTCTAGGGGGTCAAAATCAGGTTAAATATTTTTTATCTGAACTTGATTTTTTAGCGAATCGAAATGTTCCTAAGTCGGAAGTTGTAAGAAAATCGCATATTCGCGCAGAATATGATTCTCAAGATAGGTTATTGAGTAAATCGTTTATCGACCGAACAGGTACATCCATTGGGATAGAGCAATATTCCTACATTGATACAAATACGGTTGCCCGACAAAAAGATTTAATTAATGCTGATGGCGAATTATTTCATCAAACTATCTTTGGCAGAGAACCTCAGTCTGTTTCATATATAGAATGGGTTTTCGGAGTAGATTCAGTGAAAAAATGGGATGATAGGTTCACTACATCAAATCTGAATAAGGATATTAAGCCTAAAGATTATCGATTTTTTGATGTTGATGCGTTTGAATACGGTGGAAAAGAATTTGATTACGATTCCCTTGGTCGCGTTATCAGAGATGAGTGGCTTAGAAGACCTGATGGAAAATCAATGCATAAATTTTTATTCAAATATTATGATGACTTAGAAATAACACACATGTTTGAATATGATTCCAATGGCGTGTTGATCATGGATGTAAAGCTTAGCCCAGATGGCACGGAAGCCGTTTTTTGGTTTACAGGGCCACCCAATTCAACCTATGTCAATTCTAGTGAAATATCTTACAATCTAGATGGTGACCTTAAATGGGGTGAGGTAAAATGGACAATTCCTGGAAGTAATGATAGCGTAGGTACTGCTTTAAATTTATTAAAGCGAGGTGATTATAAAATGTCACTTGACAATGAAGATGATTTGGTCGATAGCTCTTCGTATAACGTTCATTTTAATGGTGAGGGTGTAAAAGGGTATATGGCGACCAAACGGAAGATATCCAATTTAATCTACGACATTAGTCCTCCTATTATGACATTGGAGATGGATAAATATATGAAAGAAGTTGCTCTATCATATACCGCATCCGAACCCCTTGATTCAGGTTTTATCTTATGGGTCCCTGATTCGAATTTTATTGATACACCGATAGATAGCGTGTTATTAACTATTGATGAGTTAGATATAAGAAATCGCTTTACACCGATTAACCAGACTGGTCTTGTTGATGGCGTCATGTATAATCCTGAAATATACGGCTATGACCGTGCCGGCAATTTATCTTTACCTGGTATTTTTAAGGGTGCGATATATGATATCACACCACCTGTTCTATCCTTTATAAGCCCTAAGCCTGGTTCTTGGATTAATCATCAGAGAATGGAAATGAATACCAATGAACCGATTCAACGTTGGTCTATTCGATTAAAATCGCAGGGCGGTTTGTATGATAAACAGTCTCCATACTTTCATGAATTCACCGATACCATCCAATCAGCTGATATGCAAAACTTAACGAATTATTTTCAACTTCAGGATAGTACGATGTATTCATTTGAGATGATTGGGTCTGACCTGGCCGGGAATATTTCAGATACTGTTAAAATAGACTCCATTCATTATGATATTTCCCCTCCAATCATAACGATGATATATCCCTTTGATGGAGAGGCAATCAACAACCCAACTGTAAGCTATGCTATTAGCGAACATCTAGCATTCGGGGAAATGCTATGGACACTAACTAGTTTTTCAGGAGTGGAGGATAGTTTATCCCCGTACATAGTTGAGATGGTAGGCAGCGAACTTGACCCAGATGAAAAAATTAGAATCAAGATGGCTAATGAACCGGTTCTGATGGATGGATCAGTCTATACTTTGACGGTTAATGGAAGAGATTTGGCAAGCAATGATAGTGAATCGGTAACAGTTTCAAACATTCTTTACGATACCACGCCCCCAAGCTTTACTGCTGTCGGCCCTAATTCCGGCGCAGCTTTAAATCATCAAAAGATTTCTTATACAGTTTCCGAAAATTTATTTAAAGGTGAGGTTTTATGGATACAAACTGGTGGAGTTGATGATCCTGATGCACCACATAATGTCAAAATGGAAGGCGAAGAGCTTCTTTATGGTGAACATTATGATATTTCGCTAATTAATATACCTCGACTGCAAGATGGAGGTATTTATACAATTCTATTTACCGGATCAGATCGCGCAGGAAATATAGCAGATACTATTAGTATTAGTAATGTGCTATATGATTTTACAGTTCCTGAAATTACTGTTAACTACCCCACCGAGAAGTTAATTACCAACATCACTGAAATTTCTTATAGCCTATCGGAGGATTTTTATCGAGCAGAATTTATATGGACTAGAACAGGCGGAATTGAAGATACGCTAGCTCCTTATATCGTTGAATTAACTGAAGATGAAATGCGAAAAGGTAGTTTTGCTCAATCTCAATTAGCCAATATCCCCAAGTTTGTTGAAAATACAATTTACACATTATCTTTTAATGGTAGGGATCGCGCAGGGAATGAAGCGATAGAAATCGTTATTTCTGATGTGGAGTATGATTTTACACCTCCACAGTTATCATGGATTTCGCCCTTAAATGACGCTGCTGTAAATCATAAGAATGTTAATTTTTCTAATAGCGAATTATTAAAGTCGGGTACTATCATATGGACATGGGTATCCGGAATCAAGGATACGGATAGTGTGCATGTTATGCAACTGTATGATCAAGAATTGAATGCTGGTTCATTTGGCCCATCTTCAATAGCAAATGCTCCCCCATTAGTAGATGGGGGAATCTATTCAATAAGCTACTCAGCTTATGACCCCGCAGGTAATGAATCAAATATCATTAAAATTGAAAATATTCTCTACGATATAACTAAGCCGCAAATTATATTGTCTTACCCGCTTCCAAGATCGATATCAAAAACAAGCGCAGTAACATATTTCCTTTCCGAAACGCTTTTTGAAGGGCAGTTTAAATGGATGTGGCTTGGTGGAGTAAATGACTCTTTTGCTCCTTATACCGCAATTTTAACCGAAGAAGAAAGAGAAGTCGGTGACCATATAGATATCGAGCTTTCAAATAATCCTACGGTAGTTGAAAATGCTCTGTATACCATGTCATTATCTGGCTCGGATCGCGCTGGAAATAAAGCCAAAAGGGTTTATGTTCCTGGATTGCAGTATGATTTTACGCCACCGGAATTAGCAATTATAAATCCTGATTCTGGTTCTGCGATAAACTATAAAGAGGTTCATTTTTCAAACAGTGAACTTCTGCAAACCGCACAAATGATTTGGCAAAGAACTGGAGGCGTAGAAGATCCACGGTCACCCCACATAAGCGAATTGGAAAACGATGAACTTCTCGGCAGGGAGATAGGACCTATTAATTTATATAATATACCTGCCCTAAACGATGGTTCTGTATACACATTAATGTATGTTGGTCTAGATCCGGCGGGGAATGTGAGCGATACTGTTAAGGTAGTTGATATTTTATATGATATTACACCCCCTTTGATTTCTATTACTTATCCTGAATCAGATATTTATACAGCTGAAACAAAACTACTATTTAACATTAATGAAGATTTGTATGATTTCAAAATTAATTGGGATGGTGTATCAAAGAATGGTTCACCAGATAATTTGCAATACGCACACTCTTCAGTTCTAATTTCTGGGGATTTTAATTCAGATGATCTTTATATACCTGAGCTAAAAGATGCAACAAGCTACAATATCTCCATCAATGGACAAGATAGAGCCGGAAATCAAGCCTTAGAGGCTAAAATAAGTGATATTCGAGTTGATTTAACACCACCAGAATTTTCGAATCTTTTTCCTGAGTCTGGATCGTTTATTAACGTAGTTAATGTTGGATGGTTTTTGTCTGAAGATATTGACAGCGGGTCAGTATATTTTCAACGAACCGGGTCCAAAGGAAAATTAGAAGCCGTTTTGACAGGTGATGAGCTTAAGGGCGGTCAAAAATCTCCTGGACCTCTTTCAAATTATACCGCGCTAAGAGATGGTGAGGTCTATACCATTTCAATTATTGGAAAAGATTTTGCATCAAATATATCAGAAGAGGTATCAGTAACGGACATCACTTTTGATACTTCTCCACCAGAAATTTCCATACTTAATCCACAATCTGGAAGCTTTGTTAATTCAAACCATATATCATTTACTGTTAATGAACCCTTAATAAATGCAAAAATGATTTGGGTGGGAGAAGGTGTAGAACCTTTAGAATTCCCATTAAGAGAAAATGATATTTCTGAAGGTCAACATGTACTGAAGGATTATGGTGTAAACCCACTTGAGAAGGTGTATTACTCAATCTTTATTGAAGGCGTTGACAGAGCTACAAATATGGCAACATCGGATACCATATCGAAAGTCACGTTTGATATAACACCTCCTGAATTTTCCATTAATGCGCCCATTAATGGCTCGCCGGTCAATACAACTAAATCAACATTCTACATTAATGAACCACTCAGTAGCGGTGCAATCATCTGGACTTCAACCCTTGGCACGGATCCTAACTCACCGCACGTTCGCAGTTTTTCAGAGACTGAATTGATGGCAGGTGATAAAAAAGATTTTATCTTCCCAGATCCACCAGAATTGGTAGATGGAGTTACCTATTTAATCACTATTTCTGGAATAGACTTAGCGGGAAACAAGGGTAAAGATATATCAGTAGAGAACATTCTATACGATATAACTCCACCAGAATTTGTAAATGTTGAGCCCCTTGATAATGCCTTTATTAAAGAGGCTTATATTAACTATACACTAACAGAAGATCTGTTGGAAGGAAAAATATTTTTTGAAAATGTAGGCGGGTCCACTGATCCAAAAACGACTCATATGATTACCCTTGCCGGTGGAAAGAAAAATAAAGGAGCACAAGGAGGCGCGCTACCCAAGTCATTCATTCGATTAGTAAATGGTTCAATATATAATATTCGATTTGAAGGAAAAGATGCAGCAGGAAATGACGCTCCTGAGGTTATAATTAATAATATCGTTTTCGATAATGAAAAACCTACCCTTGTAATTATTAAACCTATTGATAATTCCTTTATCAATGTTCCAGATATTTCAATTTCAATCAGCGAAGATTTAAAACAATCTTCATTGATTTTAACGAGCATTGCTGGGGAAAATGATCCAGGCTCACCACACCAAGTCATTCTAAGCGAAGATAAGAGAAAAATTGGAACCCTCGAGGATGAAATTTTCAATGAATTTAAATGGGTAGATGGAGCAACATATAAACTTGAAATGCGGGGAGTAGATTTTGCGGGAAATGAAGCTGATTTAGTGGTAAAACAAAATATTACTTATGACGTTACCAATCCAATTTTAACGATTGATAAACCACTAAATTTAAGTTATATAAATTATGACGTTTTAAGCTATACATTAAGTGAAGCTTTAGCCAATGCAACCTTATTGATTACACAAACTGGTGGCGTTGAAGATACATATTCACCGCAACGTATTGAATTAATTGGGAAGGAGTTAGGCAAGGGCAGTTTTGAAGAATTAAACTTTAGAAATAAATTAAAACTAAACAATGGGTCTATATACTCATTCCAATTAAGTGGAGAAGATTTTGCTTCCAATACATCAAATACCGCATTAATTGAAAATATAAATTTTGATAATGAACCACCTGAAATTTCAATAAGTAGGCCAATTGATGCAGAGCAAATTAAATCAACCGTAATTTCATATTTATCTAGTGAAAACCTTGAAAGCGCTACTGCTATCTTTACCCAAACCAGTGGAACTATTGATGTAAATTCTCCCCACAAAGTCCCTTTAGCGCAAAAGCAATTAAAAAAAGGTGTACACAGTGATTTTGATTTAGGCATCACATCGCAACTGGCCGATGGCGGTAGATATAGCGTTACAATCGAAGCACTTGATCGGTCTGGTAATGCCGCAATAGTGCAATCGATCAATGATGTATTTTTTGATTTATTGCCCCCAGTTATTTCAATAGATAGTCCAACCAAAGGTACAAGAATTAATTCGCCAATAATTACCTACTCATCCAATGAAGATATGGGTAAAGGTACATTAACATTTACCAGAACGGGAGGCGCTCAAGATCCTCAAAGTCCTCATGTAGTCAATTTAAATGGTGAAAGACTTTCCCAAGGTGCGCATTATGATGAATCATTTGATACCGACATTGTATTAAAAGATGGTTCGGTCTATACCATCACATTTGGCGCAGAAGATATGGCTGGTAATATTGCAAATGATATTTTTGTCCAAGACATCACTTTTGATGCTTCGCCACCAGAAATAATTATTCTTTCTCCAGAACCATCTATTTTTACGAATAATTTAATAGCTAGTTATTCATTAAATGAAAATCTTCAGAATGGTAAAGTGCTTATTGAGCGAACCGGGGGCCCTAACGATTCTGCTAGTCCGCATTCAATTGAATTGTTAGATGATCAATTAAAAATGAATACAACTATAGCTCTTGATATATCTCAAAATGTTAATCTTGTCAGCAATGCGGTGTATAGAATAACCATTGAAGGTGTTGATATCGCTGGAAATGAAGGAGCATCTGATCCGATTGAAGATATAACTTTTGATGATATCCCTCCAGAGATTTCAATTATTTCACCCTCTGCAGATTCATTTATTAATTCCGCATCTTTAGGTTTAAGAACAAACGAAGTATTAGAAACCGCTTTAGTTGATTGGATTTGGGATGAGGGCGAAGTTGATCCAATCAAGGAGCACACTTCTAAACTTGTTGGTGGGTCGCTTCAGGATGGGGAATATCCTCAAGTAGAATTTGACCCTGCCCCATCATTAATTAGTGGATCTTGGTATAATGTTACATTTCACGGAAGAGACAGGGCTGGTAACTCTTCCAGCTTTAATTTGGGAAGATTATTTTTTGATAACACTCCTCCTGAGATTGTTGGTAAATATCCTGTATCAAATGCCTTTATTAACCTTGCTGAAATTAGCTACTCAACCAATGAAGATCTAAGCCAAGGTGTATTATCATGGAATCCGGTAGATGGCTCTCAGGGAATTGAGATTGATTTAATTTCTAATGAACTCAATATTGGCACATTTGGCATTGGCGTTGTAAATCAACAGCTTGACCTAACAGATGGAATAAAATACGATATAGAAATTAAAGCTATTGATAAGGCGCAAAATGAGTCCGTGGTTACAATTGCAAACAACATAACTTTTGATATAACCAAACCTAAGTTTACGGAAGTATTGCCTTTGGCAAGTTCGCGTATCAACACCCAGACAGTTGAATGGAATGTCGATGAATCTCTGCAATCAGGAAAGTACACCTGGATTCATATGGGCGGAGTAGAAGACCCTAGCGCTCCTCATGAATTTAATCTATCTGATGATCTACTAAAACCAGGCAAGGGTGATAATTCAAAATTACCTCCACTTAATTTAGTGGTTGATGCAATGTATCGAATTACGCTCGAAGGTACTGATTTAGCTGGAAATACCGGTAAAAAATTTATTATGAGTGTAGTGTATGATGATCTTGCTCCGCAATTAGAGTTGAAGTACCCATTGTCAAATTCTGCGGTTAATCATTTAGATATTTCTTATTCATTAAATGAACAATTAAGTATAGGGCAAATAATTTATACAAGGGTGGGTGGAGAGCCCGATGCTAATTCTCCTGTAATTCTTGATTTAACAGGTGCTGAATTAGAAACAAATTTTGATACCCCGCAAACCACTACAAAGCCACCGGTTTTAAATGATGGCTCAATTTACAATATTCAATTCAAAGGTTCTGATTTAGCTACCAACGAATCGGTATCGAATATTGTTGAAAATGTCAAATACGATATCACAAGACCAGTCATTACCATTTTCTACCCATCTACAAAGTCTTATTTTATGGGCTCTGACATTGGTATTGAGATAAGCGAGGATTTAAAGGATGGAGCTATGATTTGGACGAGAACTGGCGGATTAAATGATAATGTAACTAGCCATACTATTCCATTGTATGATCAATATTTAAAACAAGGAAGGTATGAAAAAGCAACACTGCCTATTGAAAAGTCTCTTAGTGCTGGGGTTGTCTATTCATTAGGCGTAGATGCTAGAGACTTTGCAGATAATGAAGCTGAACCGGTTTTGGTAGAATTTATTGAATTTATTCGAGATATGACCGGCAAGTGGTTTTATAAAGGCGCAATCATTGAAGTTGTCTGGGTTTTTGAACCTGACGAATCAGGCGTTAAGGGTAAATTTATGCAGGGATTATCTTTGGGGACAAAAATTAGCGATGAAGAAAGAGGAACATTTACTTTTGATTTTAATAAAAAACCTTATCTATTAACTGTTGAAATGGATGATCCATCAAAAAATAGAATCAGCCTTGTTGAATTTATGAGTAATAATAGGATACGCGTTGTTACCGGTCAAAGAAAGCCTGCGAGCATGGGAGATGGAGAGGTAATGGAGTATGAATGGCGACCAGAATAAAAAAATTCAATAGTGCAATGATAAATGGTAGAATAAGATTAGATTTCCGGTCGATTTATATTTTATTTAGGAGTATTTAGAAATGGCTAAAAAACAAAAAAGT
>Ga0208261_1000491_pt1 | contig 15374 bp, 15 predicted proteins | sample Knorr_S7_td_DCM__FD_185595 | JGI IMG/M metagenome (GOLD analysis project Ga0208261, IMG submission 185595) | Marine microbial communities from Southern Atlantic Ocean transect - Knorr_S7_td_DCM_ad_131m_LV_B (SPAdes) (version 3) | ecosystem: Environmental > Aquatic > Marine > Oceanic | place...
AGGACAGGCGATCTTCTCTGTCGAGTTGTTTTAGAAACACCGCAGAACTTAACAGCTAAGCAAAAGGAATTATTCGAAGAAATTGAAGAGACTCTAATTAAATCAACTAATCACAATCCCTTAAGTACTGATTGGTTGAATAAAGTAAAATCATTTTTTGATAGAGGATAGAGCAAATTGAAAAATAAATTAATCATTTCTGGAGCTACAGGCAGAATGGGTTTAAGCCTTAAAGCTTCTCTTAAGAATTACAAAGATTTTGAATTAGTATACTCAGCTTCCTCAGAAAATATTGATATACCCGAGGCATCCTTAATTATTGATTTTTCTGAATCAACTTTCAGTATAGAGATCCTTAAAAAAGCAGTAGAAAAGACAATTCCAATGTTAATTGGTACTACAGGATTTGATGATTTACAAAAAAAAATAATTAAAGAATCCTCTAATCATATTCCAATTTTATTAGCTCCAAATACAAGTTTAGGAATTCATAGCCTAAAAAAAATGATTAAAGAAGCTATGCCATTTGTTTCTGAAAGTACTATTGTTTCTATAGAAGAAAGCCATCATAAGAATAAGAAAGATGCTCCTTCAGGAACAGCAATAGATCTAGAAGAATTTATACGTAAAAATCTTAATTTATCTAAGCAGATTGGAATTAAGAGCATTCGAAAGGATGATTTATCTGGAAGTCATAGTATAACTTTTAAAAATAATAATGAAGTGATCCAGATTGAACATAAATCTTTTGATAGAAAAACTTATTCTGAAGGAGCTTTTATTGCAGCAAGGTGGTTATTGGACCAAAAACCTGGCTTGTTCGATATTTCTGATATTTATCTATCTTAAACACCCCAAATCATGGTATAAACGCACCCCCTTGTGAACAATTTGCTTGTTTATAGAGGGGAAATAACGTTACACGTGCTATTTAGCTTTATTCGGGTGCTTTAGGATTGCTCATCCAAAGTTGAATAAAGTAAACACGGAAGATTAACCCGGCAACTCTTAATTGCCATAATACAGGAGAGCGACATGGATGAATTATCCATAGAAAACATGCTTAAATCCGGTGTCCATTTTGGGCATCATACAAAATACTGGAATCCCAAAATGAAACCTTATATTTTTGGGGTCAGAAATAAAATTCACATTATTGATCTAAGGCAGACAGTAGAATTGATAAAACCTGCTTTGTCTTATGTTAAATCAGTAGCTCAAAAAAATAATAAAATTCTTTTTGTTGGAACAAAACATACAGCAACTCAAATAATCAAGAGTGAAGCTGAGAGATGCGATATGCCATATGTTAATGAAAGATGGTTGGGCGGTATGCTTACCAATTATAAGACCATTCGATCCACTATAAGAAGACTTGAAGATTTACTTAGACAAAAAGAAGATGGAACCTTTGATAAGTTGACAAAAAAAGAAGGCCTAAAGCTCCAGAGAGAGATAGATAAGCTCCAAAAAGCTATTGGTGGAGTTAGAGAGTTAGGAGGTTTACCTGATGCTTTGTTTGTAATTGATGTTAAAAGAGAATCTATTGCTATTTCAGAAGCAAGTAAAATGGGAATACCAATAGTAGCTGTTGTAGATACTAACAGCAGTCCTGAGAGTGTAGATTATGTAATTCCAGGAAATGATGACTCTATTAGATCTATTTCTCTCTTTTCAAGAGCCATCTCAGATGCATGTCTAGAAGGATCTAAATTAGCCACTGGACTTAAACCAAAATTGGAAGATGAAGCTGGACCAGCCATCATTAGGTCTAAATCACAAAAGGCTGAGACTTTAGATCAAGAGGCAGAACCAGAAAAGAAAGAAAAATCAGAGTCAGAAGAGGTGACCGAACAGTTGACCGAAGAAAAACCTGAACCTAAACAAGAAGAATCGGTCCAAGAAGATGAAAAGGAGAAAGAATAATGACCGAAATTACTGCTTCTCAAGTCAAAGAGTTAAGAGATAAAACTGGCTTGGGTATGATGGATTGTAAAAGAGCTTTGCAAGAATCAAATGGTGATATTCAGGAAGCTATAACTAACTTAAGAAAGAGTAGCGCTCTTAAAGCTGAAAAAAAAGCTTCCAGAACAGCAGTTGAAGGAGTAATTCTTGTTAACTTGGATGAAACTAAAAAAAATGCATTGATGGTAGAGGTAAACTGTGAAACAGACTTTGTAGCCAAAGACGAAAATTTCTTATCTTTCTGTGATTCAGTTATTTCTTATTCAACAGATTTAGCTGAAGAAAAAGATCCTTTAGAAAAATTGCAGTCTTATATGGAGGAACCGAGGCAGGCCTTAATCCAAAAAATTGGAGAAAATATAAAAATAAGAAAATTGGAACTGTTAAAGGGCAGTACAGTAGAAATTTACTTACATGGGAATAAAAAAATAGGTGTTTCTGTTTCTATAGAAGGTGGCGATGAGGAACTTGCTAAAGACTTGGCAATGCACATAGCAGCATCAAGTCCTTTGGTGGTTAATCCAGAAGATCTTAATGAAGAGATCCTGCAAAAGGAAAGGGAGATAATTACATCTCAAGTAAAAACAGAGAATAAACCTGCTGAAATTCAAGAAAAGATGATTGAGGGAAGAATAAATAAATACCTTTCTGAAGTAAGTCTTGTTAAGCAGTCCTTTGTAAAAGATCCTAATCAAACTATACAGAGTTTACTAAATGAAAATAATTCTAAAGTTATTTCTTTTGTAAGGCTTGAGGTTGGAGAGGGTATAGAAGTCGAAGAAAAAGATTTTGCATCTGAAGTAATGTCACAAATTGAAGAGAATTAGTTATGTTGCAAGAAATTTTAGAAGATGCCAAAAACTCTATGGAGAAGAGTTTAGCTGCTTTAGAAAATAATTTTAAGAATATAAGAACTGGTAGAGCAAATACCTCTTTATTAGATGCTATAAAAGTAGATTACTATGGAAATCTTACTCCATTAAATCAATTAGCAAATCTCTCAGTAGAAGACGCAAAAACCATAGCTGTAGTCCCATGGGAAAAATCTGTAGTTCAAGACATAGAAAAGTGCATCATGGAATCAGATTTGGGCATTCATCCTACTACTTCAGGTGACACCATAAGGGTTATCCTTCCAGACCTAACCGAAGAAACAAGAAAGGATTTTATAAAAAAAGCAAAAACAGAAGCAGAAAATACAAAGATTTCTTTAAGAAATGCTAGAAGGGATGGCAATAGTCAGCTAAAAGAATTTTTAAAAGAAAAAGAGATCTCTGAAGATGAAGAAAGGCAGGGAGAGGAAGAGATGCAGAACTTGACTGATATGTATGTTCAAAAGGTAGATGAACTTTTATCCCAAAAAGAAAAGGACTTACTAGATTTTTAGAATTCTTGGTTTATGTCTAATCATAATTTACCAAAACATGTATCCATAATTATGGATGGCAATAATAGGTGGGCTACAAGAAAGGGTCTACCTGGAGTTTCTGGACATGAAGAAGGGGTTAAGAAAGCTAGACTTGTGATAGAACTTGCAATAGCTAAAAAAATTAAGACTCTTACTTTGTTTACCTTTAGTAGCGAAAATTGGAATAGATCTAAAGAAGAAGTTGATCTTCTGATGAAATTATTATCCAAGGCCCTTAAAGAAGAAGTTCCAAGTTTAATAGACAATAGAGTAAGTCTTAAGTTTATAGGTGATTTATCTAAATTTACAAATGATCTTCAGATTGAAATGAAAGAATCTGAATCTCTTACTCATCAAGAAGAAAAAACTAAACAATTAGACTTGTTAATCGCTGCAAGTTATGGGGGCAGATGGGAAATAATAAAAACTGTAAATAAATTGAGATCTATAAAATTAGGAAAAAATGAAGAAATAGACGAAGAATTATTCTCATCGCATACATCTTTAGCAGATTTCTCTGACCCTGACCTTTGTATAAGGACTGGAGGAGAGAAAAGGATAAGTAATTTTTTATTATGGCATTTGGCTTATACAGAATTATTTTTTACAGATATCTTATGGCCAGATTTTGATGAGAAGGAGCTTGATAAAGCATTAGCAGATTTTTCTATAAGGAAAAGGAATTTTGGAGACAAATCAGATTTCCAGGGTGATCATGGATAAAGCAAGATATATAAGTGGAATTTTAATGGCACTTTTAGTAACTGGATTAATTCTATTTATACCTGATTTATCTCTATGGCTTGTATTCAATATAATTATTAGCCTATGCTGTTTAGAGTTTGTAAGACTAAGATTCAGTAATCTAGCTGCTTGTATATCTTCAATTGCATTCTTCTCTCTCGCTTATTTACTCAAAGACATCCTATTTTTTAATATTTTATTCATTACGCTTAGTTTTTCTTTGTGGATAATTTTAATTCCTTTGATACTTGCTTTTCCCCATAATAAAACCTTCTTGCAGTCCCCTCAAACTTGGATTTTATTTGGATTCATTTCTTTTTTAGGCTTCTCGGGCGGAATTAATTTGATTTTATTTAATCAATTAACTTTGGATTCTGAATTTAGCACAAGAGGAATGCTATTATTTATCATCTGTATAGCTGCTTTCACAGATATTTTTGCTTATTTCATAGGCAAATCTTTAGGCAAAAGAAAGTTTTTACAAAATGTAAGTCCAAAAAAAACATTAGAAGGATTTATTGGCGGAGTAATTCTTTCCTCTCTTTTTCTCAGCATCTCATTTTTCATCTTTAAGGAAGTGTCTTTAATTTATCTATTTCTTCTAATCCTTATAACCTCAATTTTTTCAATTATAGGTGATGCCTCAGCAAGTCTATTTAAAAGGGTATCTGGGTCAAAAGATTCTTCAAATTTAATTCCTGGACATGGAGGAATATTCGACAGAATTGATAGTCATTTAGCAGCCCTTCCTGTTTTTCTCTTCTTTAATTTTTATGTCTTCAATATTTTCTAATGAGAAATTTAGCTATTTTAGGTTCTACAGGTTCAATAGGCTGCTCCACATTAGATGTAGTTAAATCGAATCCAGGTATGTTTGATATACAGCTTCTTGCCGCAAAAAAAAATCATCCTTTATTATTGAAGCAAATAAAGTTATTTAAGCCGAATTTTGTTTATTTAGATGATGAAAGTTCTTTAATAAAACTTAAAAGTGAAATTAAGAGCATAGATAACACTTTGGAGGTTATAAGTAATGAGCAAAACCTTTTAGACTTAATTTCATCTAATGTTATAGATACTGTTGTTGCAGCAGTTGTTGGTATAGCAGGGTTAAATGGAGTAGAAGCAGCATTATCTTCAGGAAAAAGAGTCCTTTTAGCAAATAAGGAATCTTATGTTGTTGCTGGAGAGTACCTAAATAAAATATGCAAAGAGAATGAAGGATTAATCATTCCCTTGGATAGTGAACATAGTGCAATTCACCAATGCCTTTCAAGAGCAAGTCAAAAAGAAAGACCTTCAAGAATTATTTTAACAGGTTCAGGAGGTCCATTTTTAAATAAAGAAAAGAGTGATCTAGTTAATGTTACGAAGGAAGATGCCATAAATCATCCCATATGGAAAATGGGAAAAAAGATATCAGTTGATTCTTCAACTTTAATGAATAAAGGTTTGGAGTTAATAGAAGCAAAATGGTTATTTGAATCCTATACTAAGGAAATAGAAATAACTATTCATCCGGAAGGTGTTGTTCACTCCTTAGTAGAATTTAAAGATAGATCAATCATTGCTCAAATGGGTAAACCAGATATGAAAATACCCATAGCTTACGGTTTAGGTTATCCAAATAGAATAAATTCTAATGTTGAATCTCTAAACCTTTCAGAACTTGGAGCTTTAACTTTTCTAGACCCTGACTATGATAAGTTTCCTTGTTTAGGGCTAGCTAAAGAGGCTTTGATGGTTGGAGGCACAGCACCAGCAATATTAAATGCAGCCAATGAGGTAGCAGTAGAAGCCTTTCTTTGCGAAGAAATAGAATATCTAGAAATAGCAAAAGTAATTTCAGAAGTTCTAGAGAGAAATGAGATTGAGAATGTAGACGATATAGATTTAATAAAAGAAGTTGATTTAATGGCCAGAAGAAGCGCCGAAGAAATAATCAAGGGTCTTGCGGCATGATGGAATATTTATTATTTATATTTTCTGTGTTAGTAGTTATAGCTGTGATAGTTGGTTTTCATGAACTCGGGCATTTTGTTGCAGCTAAATGGAGTGGTGTCCATGTTTTAAAATTTAAGATCGGATTTGGAAAAGAACTTTTTAATAAAGTAGATAGAAATGGAACCGACTTCTCAATAGGAATACTCCCCTTAGGTGGATATATACAAATGTTAGGTGAGCATGATTTTCCCGACTATCAAAATATATCTAATCCTAAGAAGTTGAAAACATACTCAGAAGCAAGCCTAAAAGAACAGGCATTAATTGCTTTTGCAGGACCTTTTGCAAATTTGATATTAGCTGTATTAGCTTTCTCTTTAGTTTTTATGATAGGAGTTAGAGATCTTGCCCCCATAGTAGGACATATTCAGAATGACTCCTTAGCAGAAAAATCTGGTTTGAAAACCGGTTCTAAAATAACAAGAATTGATGGATATGAAATAAATGGCTTTACAGATATAAATACAAGATTGGCCAGCAGAATGGGAGAATCTGGCACCATAGAAATAAACTTTAATAAGAATGAATTTAATGAAATAGCATATATAGAGATATATGATTGGCTTAATGATAATGCTCAAATTAGTCCAGCCTATCAGTTAGGCATAAGTCCCTACAGGCCTGCATTAATTGAAAGGGTAGTTGAAGGTAGCGCTGCTAGCGAAATGGGCCTTATGGCTGGAGATAAAATTATTTCAATAAATGGTATAGATATTTTGACGCAAGAAGATTTAATTCATGAAATTTCATCTAGACCAGAAGAAGAAGTTCAGTTTGTAATTGCAAGAGGTGAACAATCTTTCTCTAAAATTTGGGTTATACCCTCTTATATAGATGAAGAAGGCAAACCAAAAGGTAGATTAGGAATTTATTTTGTTCCTATATCCAAATTACCGGATTCATTAATTATTGATACCACCTACAATCCTATAAAAGCTTTGGTCAAAGGTACACTAAAGACCTATGAATATACTTTGCTTATATTAGGCTCAATTAAAAAATTAATTTTTGGACAGGTTTCTACAGACAATATAGGAGGCCCTATCCAAATAGCCCAACTTTCTGGTTCTGCGGCCAAAGCAGGTTTAGTTCCTTTTATTAATTTTTTAGCAATTATGAGTATAAATCTAGGACTTATAAATTTATTGCCTATACCAGTTTTAGATGGCGGTAGATTAGTACTCATTGGTCTAGAAAAAATTAAAGGGTCTGAGCTTTCAGAAGCTTTTATTGAATATTCGTATAGAATTGGCGTATTTCTAATTGTTGGTTTAAGTTTATTTGCAATTTTTAATGATATAAGTAGAACAGTTTAATGAAGAAAGTATTTACAATTCCCTTCTTATTTTTATTTATGGGCTATTTGCTGTCTTACAGCTCAATTATTTCTTCAGAAGAAGAATGGGTAGTTAACGATATCAGACTTAATGGTTTGCAAAGAGTATCAGCTGGAAGTGTATTTGCAGCCTTGCCAGTCTCTGTAGGAGATAAAGTTGACCCTTATAAACTCAGAGAAATGGCAAAAGTTTTATTTTCAACAGAGCAATTTGATGACATAGAAATAGGAAGAGATGGCAATATTCTATTAATTAGTCTTGACGAAAGGCCATCTATTTCTTCAATAGATATTGATGGAAACAAAGCCATAAAAACGGAAGATTTAATTAAGGGATTAGAAGGTGCTGGATTATCAGAAGGTCAAGTATTTAAGAGATCTATCTTAAATAGTTTATCCCTAGAAATACAAAGACAGTATGTATCTCAAGGGAGATATGGCGCCAAGGTAGAAGTCAAGACAGAAAATGAAGCCAGAAATAGAGTTGCTTTAGACATAGAAATAGATGAAGGTGAGGTTGCCCAGATAGAAAGTATTAATATCGTGGGAAATAGTTTATTTGAGGACGAGGAGGTCCTTAGAGAGTTTGAATTAAGTGAAGGAGGTTGGTTTTCTTTTTTATCCGGAGACAATAAATATTCAAGAGAGAAACTTAAAGGTGACATAGAGACCCTCACTTCTTTTTATAAGGACAGAGGTTATGTCAAATTTGAACTGCAAAGTTCTCAAGTTTCCATTTCTCCTGACAAACAGTCTGTTTATATAACCCTCAATATTAAAGAGGGCGAAACATATGAAATAAGTAAAATTAATTTAGTAGGTGATTTACCGGTTGATGAAGAAATACTTAGATCGCTTATTTTAATTGAAGAAGGAAGTACTTATTCCCAATTTCTTGTTACTGAAACAGAAGAGTTATTTACGAATATTTTAGGAAATGAGGGATATAGTTTTGCTGAAGTTAATGGAATACCTGAAATTAATGAAGATACAGGAACAGTAGATTTAACTTTTTATATTGACCCACAACAAAGAACTTATGTAAGAAGGATAGTTTTTTTAGGAAATAATAGAACACATGATGTTGTTTTAAGAAGAGAAATGAGGCAAATGGAAGGTTCTTGGGCTTCAAATAGGTTAATAGAAAATTCTAAACTTAGACTTGAAAGGTTAGGTTTTTTCAAAGGAGAGGTCCAGTATGAGACTATACCTGTTCCAGGAGTTAGCGATCAAGTTGATATAGAGTTTACTGTAGAAGAAGAGGTTTCTGGAAGTATTGGAGGTAGTTTTGGATATTCATCCTGGGGTCTAGTTCTAGGTATTAATTATTCAGAGAATAATGCTTTTGGAACGGGAAAGAAAGTTAATGTTGGGATTAATGACAGCAGCTGGAGAAGAAGTTACAGCTATAGTTACCTTGATCCATATTTCACAATAGATGGAGTTAGTAGAGGTTACAGCATTTTCTTTAATGAATCAGATTACGGCCAATTTAATGTAGCTAGCTATACTTCTGATTCTTTTGGAGCTGGCATACAGTTTGGATTACCTATAAGTGATATAGAAAGGGTAGGGCTTGGATTTAGATATGAAAATACAACTATAGATACAGGAAGTTCTTCTGCTCAGCAGGTATTGGCATTTACACAATCAGAAGGTAATCAATTTGAAGCATATAAAACTGAATTAAGCTGGCAAAGAATTACTTTAAATAGAGGAATTTTTCCAACTGCAGGTCAATCGCAATCTTTAAACTTATCATTGTCTCTGCCTGGAAGCTCTATAACTTATGCCAGGGCGATGTATAGACATAAGTATTTCAGGCCAATTGCAAATGGCAAGTTCGTGTTAGGTTTTAGGGGAGAAATAGGCGCCCTTGAAGCTTTTGGAGATACGAAGGTACCCCCGTTCTATGAGCATTTCTACGCAGGCGGTATTACTTCAGTAAGAGGTTTTAAAGCAAATACTTTGGGTCCAAGAGCAAATCATTCTCTTTATATACTTGATGAAAATGGAGACCCTCTCGAAGATGAAAATGGTGATTATTATTTTAATCCTTACTACGGTTATAGAGATGACAGGTCTATTGGAGGTGCTTACTTATTAGAAGGGGGATTTGATTTTATTTTTAAACTACCTTTTTTAGAGGATCAGAGATCTGTTAGAACATCGGTTTTTGTAGATTTTGGTAATGTATTTGCACAAGATTGTGGAGATGAGACAGTTAATATTAATTGTAGTGAGATAGATTTTGGAGAACTAAGGTATTCATTTGGAGTGGGAGCTACGTGGATAACTCAATTAGGACCTATGTCACTAGCCATTGCTCAAGTTGGAAATCAAGGAGATTTAGATAGAACAGAATCATTTCAATTTGAGATAGGAACGCAATTTTAGAAATATTAACTGGAAGAGAATGGGGTTTAACGTTTAAACTGCGCGTTAATAAGAATTTATTTATTAAGTTTAGGAGAAAAATATGAAATTAACTTTAAAGATAGTACTTTTAGGGGCTTTAACTTCTTTGCTATCTGCTTCTGTGTATTCTGAGCAATCAACTAATGGCATAGCGGTCATTGATGTTCAAGGAGCTTTGCTAAGCACAGAAGTTGCTAAACAGGCAATTGAAGAACTTCAAGGCAGTAAAGCTTGGACTGAAGTTGCTGAGGAAGCCCAATTAAAAGTCACAGAAGCTCAAGAAATTCAGCAAAAGCTTGAGAAAGAAGGACCAACAATGTCTGATGATGACAAAGCTGATTCTCAAAATAGATTAAGATCTCTTTCTCAGGACATTCAGTTTTTACAGCAAAAATTAGGTCAGATGCAAGAAGAGTTAAGAAACCAAGTAGTTAGAGATCAAGCTCAAAGATTTTCTCAAGTTACCTCTGAGTTAATGAAAGCTAAAGGAATAAAGTTCTTACTAAGAACTGAATCAGTATTAGGATGGGATCAAGGCGACCCAAGTCTAAATATAACTCCTGAGGTTATAGAGCTTCTCAATCAAAAAGAAGAATAATTTTTTGTGAGTTCGGACCCTTCTATAACCTTAAGCCTATTAGCGGATAAATTGGGCTTAAAATTAGTAGGTGATGCAAAAAAGGTAGTAAGTGGATTAAGTACTTTAGAAGAAGCAAACACTTCTCAGATATCTTTTTTATCTAGATCTACTCATCTAAAGAACTTAATCAAGACTGGAGCAGCTGCAGTTATTCTTAAGGAAGAATATGCAGAGTCATGTCCTTGTGATTATTTAATTTCTGAAGACCCTTATTTATCCTATGCAAAAGCATCTCATATATTTAAGGAGTTGCTCCATCCAAAAAATGAAAGCTTGATATCTGAATATTCTGATATTTCTTCCAATGCAAAAATAGGAAGGAATGTATCTATTGGGCCTTACAGTGTTATAAGTGAAGGAGTTTATATTGGAAGTGATGTTGAAATTGGTTCAGGAGTTTTTATAGGTAAAAATTCTAAGATTGATGACAAAACATCTATCAATTCCAATACTTCCATATACCATGATATAGAAATAGGTTCTTCGTGCATCATACACTCGGGTACAGTTCTAGGATCAGATGGATTGGGGTTTGCTAAAGAAAATGGAGATTGGGTTAAGATAGAACATCTAGGAAAAGTTATTCTAGGAAATAATGTTGAAATAGGTGCAAATTGTTGTATTGATAGAGGGTCTGCAGGAAACACCGTCCTTGGTAATAATGTAAAGTTAGATAATGCTGTCCATTTAGCTCACAATGTAAAGATTGGAGATTCAACAGCTATAGCTGCAAATACTGCTATAGCAGGGAGTGCTCAAGTAGGAAGAAATTGTACTATTTCTGGAAATTGCGGAATCATTGACAATATCTTTATTACAGATGAAGTGAATATTACAGCTTTAACTCTAGTAACTAAATCCATCTTGAAACCGGGAACTTATTCTTCGGGAACTCCTATGATGGAACATGGTCTATGGAAGAGGAATGCAATAGCTTTTAAGAAATTAAAGGACTTAATTAAGAAGTAAAAATGAAAGAAATAGAGATAGAAGAAATTAAAGAATATTTACCTCACAGGTACCCTTTTTTATTTGTAGATAGGGTTGTTGAATTGGAACTAGGGAAATATATAAAAGCATATAAGAATGTCACAACTAATGAACCTTTTTTCCCCGGCCATTTTCCAGATAAACAAGTAATGCCAGGAGTCCTAATTTTAGAAGCAATGGCTCAAGCTTCAGGTATATTAGGTTTTAAAACAATGAATAAGAAACCTGAAGAAGGCTCAATGTATTATTTTGTTGGGGCAGATGCTCTTCGATTTAAAAAGCCTGCAGTTCCGGGAGATAGAATAATTTTAGAATCAGAAGTTATTACTAATAAAAAAGGCATATGGAAGTTTGGTTGTAAAGCTTCGGTTGAAGAAGAAATAATTGGTGAAGCGGTTATACTTTGTGCAGACAGGCCTAAATAATATGCATCATAAGACGGCAATTATAGACAAAAGAGCAAAGATAGATGAGGGGGTTTCTATAGGCCCTTATAGTATTATAGGTCCCGAGGTAAAGATACAAAAAGGAAGCATAGTAGAATCTCATGTAATAATTTCTGGTCCAACAAAGATAGGAAAGAATAATCACATTTTTCAGTTCTCAACAGTAGGGGATGGCAGTCCAGATAAGAAATATAAAGGAGAGCCTACGAAGCTAATAATAGGCGATGGAAATCAAATAAGAGAAGGAGTAACAATCCATAGAGGTACCGTGCAAGAAAAAGGAGTAACTAAAATAGGAAATAACAATTTGCTACTAGCTTATTCCCATGTCGCACATGATTGTGAAATAGACAATAATATAGTCTTAACTAATCAAGCAGCCCTAGCGGGTGCTGTTAAAGTCGGAGAGGGCGCTATATTAGGAGGTTATGCAATAGTTCATCAATATTGTGAAATAGGTGCTTATAGTTTTTGTGCAATGGGAAGTGCAGTTAATAAAGATGTCCCTGCTTTTGTCAGAGTAAGAGGTAACCCAGCTGGCGCTTATGGTATAAACTCAGTTGGCCTGAGAAGGCAAGGGTTCACAAAATCCTCTATAGAAGCACTTAAATCAGCTTATAGATCAGTTTATAGAAAAAATTTAACTGTTCAGGAAGCTCTAAAAGAGATAAGTCCCTTAGTTAAGAAATACAAAGAAGTTAAATTGTTTTCTTCCACGATAAAGAAATCTAATCGTGGAATCGCAAGATAAAAATATAAAAATAGGTATTGTTGCAGGTGAGCAGTCTGGAGATCAGCTAGGAGCTGATCTTATTCAAAGAATTAAAGCAATAGATTCTTCAGTTGAATTCGTAGGTGTTGGTGGAATTCATATGATAAAGCAAGGCCTTAAATCTTTTTTTGATATGGAAAAAATATCAGTTATGGGGATTTTAGAACCTCTTAAAAATTTAAAGGAAATTCTTTTATTAAGAAAAAACTTAAAAGATTATTTGGTTAAGCAAAAAATAGATCTATTTATAGGAATAGATTCTCCTGACTTTAATTTATCAATTTCAAGACATTTGAAGAAGCAAGGTATCAAAAGCATCCAGTATGTAGGGCCATCTATTTGGGCATGGAGACAAGGAAGAATAAAGACAATAGAACGGTCAGTCGATGAAGTGCTCACTCTCTTCCCTTTTGAATCAAATGCATACAAAGGATCGTCTGTAAATATAACCTTTGTTGGTCATCCTTTGGCGCATTCAATTAAAAATCAAACAAAAGATGATAAAAGATCTAATAAAAAAATGGTCTTAATGCCAGGAAGTAGAAAATCAGAGGTCTTGGCTCATGGCAAAGTTTTCTTGGAGACTGCAAAAAAGATCAGAGAATCTAATAAAAACTTCTCATTTCATATGCCTTTAGTGAACAAATCTCATATTAGCCTTATAGACGGGTTAAATAACGAAAGTTGGGTTGAAGTTTCAATAGGAAATTCTAAAGAAATTCTAAGAGAGGCCTCTTTAGGTATAGTCACCTCTGGCACAGCTAGTTTGGAAGCTGCATTACATAGAACCCCAGTTGTTGTAGCCTATAAAACAAATTGGCTTTCTTATGGCTTAATTAAACCTCTTTTAAGAGTTAAGAATATTGCTTTACCTAACTTGCTTTCAGAAAAGGAAATATTGCCAGAATTTCTGCAAGGAGATGTTAATAGTGAAAATTTATTAGAAGGGCTTAGGGCTATTCAAGATAATTATTTAAGTTATCTTAAAGAGTTCGATGAAATTCATATGAGTTTACTATCAGAAGGTCCAAATACAGCTGCTAAAAGAGTTATAGAGCTAATTAGTTAATGAAAATAGCAGGCGTAGATGAGGCTGGTAGGGGACCAATAGCAGGACCAGTTTTTGCTGCTGCAGTAATACTTAATCCAAAAAAGAATATACCAAATTTAGCAGATTCAAAAAAACTTTCAGAAAATAAAATCTCTATCATTTCTAAAGAAATTCAGGAGAAGTCTCTTAGCTGGGCAGTGAGCTCATCATCTGTAAAAGAAATAGAAAGTTTAAATATTTTAAACGCCTCTTTATTGGCTATGAAAAGAGCTGTTAGCTTATTAGATATAAAGCCATCAGAATTGATAATTGATGGTAAATTTATTTTTGAAATGGATATAAAAATGAGAGCAGTTATTAAAGCAGATACAAAATTTAAAGAGGTAATGGCTGCATCAATATTAGCTAAAGATTATAGAGATAAATATATGATTAAATTAGATAAAAAGTTTCCAGAATATTATTTTAAAAATCATAAGGGTTACCCTACCAAACAACACTTAGAGGCTATAGAATTGGAGGGTATCTGTGTACATCATAGAAAAACATTTAAACCAATTTTTAAGTATTTGTAGTATAAAATTTCATGACCAACCAAGGATTTGTCCACCTCCATGTACATTCTGAATTTTCTTTAACTGATGGAATAATCAGAATAGATGACCTGGTAAAGAACGCTGTTGAAAAGAACTTTTCAGCTGTAGCTTTAACAGATCTTTCTAATTTATTTGGCTTAATTAAATTTTATAAGAGTGCGAGGGCACAAGGAATTAAGCCGATAATAGGTTCGGAAATATTGGTAATTAAAGACTATGACTCAATTCCTGGCCCTTTAGTTCTTTTAGTTAAGAATCAAATTGGATACACAAATCTTACCAAGCTTGTATCAAAAGCATATGTAGAAGGTCAGAAAAAAGGAGAACCCTTAGTAAAAATAGAATGGCTTGATGAATATTCTGAAGGATTGATTGCTCTTTCAGGAGGTCAAGAAGGACATATTGGTCAAGCAATTATGGCGAGTAACTATAAATTAGCTGAATCTAGGGCTCAATATTTTAAAAAAATATTTGGAGAAGACTTCTTTATAGAAATATCTAAATTAGGAAGAAGAGGTGAAGAAGAATATTTAAATCAAGTATTAAAAATTGCTAATGGTCATTCTATACCTATAGTTGCTACCAATAATGTACAGTTTTTATCAAATACTGAAATTGAAGATGAGAATCTCTCTGATTATGAAGCTCATGAAGCAAGAGTCTGCATCCAGTCTGGAGAAATTTTAGATGATCCAAGAAGAGAAAAAAAATATCTTGAATCTCAGTATTTTGCATCTAATGAAGAAATGCTTGAAAAATTCGTAGACTTCCCAGAGGCTATAGAAAATACAATATTGATAGCTAAAAAATGTAACCTTGAACTAGAATTAGGAGAGTTCTATCTCCCTGATTTTGAAGTTCCAGATCACTTAACAACAGAACAGTATTTAAGAGATCAGTCTAAGGCTGGACTCGAGTCTAGGATCATTCAAATTAAAAATTCAAATTATAAATATTCAATAAATGAAGAAGTATATATGTCGAGATTGGATTATGAATTAGAT
>Ga0208261_1000492_pt1 | contig 15343 bp, 12 predicted proteins | sample Knorr_S7_td_DCM__FD_185595 | JGI IMG/M metagenome (GOLD analysis project Ga0208261, IMG submission 185595) | Marine microbial communities from Southern Atlantic Ocean transect - Knorr_S7_td_DCM_ad_131m_LV_B (SPAdes) (version 3) | ecosystem: Environmental > Aquatic > Marine > Oceanic | place...
GGAGATGTAGAAGGTTATTTGCATAAAGTCGATCCTACAACAGGTGAAATCGCTGGTCTTCAATCTACAAACCTCATAGCAGTTTCTCAAATTGAAGCCTTCGCTAATAAATTAATAGTTCAAGATAGCGCAGGTTCAGTTTCGGCCTTTGAACTAAAATAATGAACAAAACAGTTGCTCTAGTCGGTAGAACTAATGTCGGCAAATCATCTATTTTTAATAAGCTTGTAAAAGCAAAATCTTCTATTGTTTCTAGTCAAGAAGGTTTGACCAGAGATATGAAGACCGCTGAACTTAAATACAATAACAAAACAGTTCAATTAGTTGATACCGGAGGCTTTTATACCTCTAAAGATGATAATTTTGAAGATTTAATTCTTATCAAAGCACATGAAGCAATTGGTACATCAGATCTGGTTCTATTTATTGTTGATAAAAAGTTTGGACTTTCTCCATTCGACAAGGAGTTGGCAAACATACTAAGAAAAAGTGGAAAAGAAGTAACATTAGTCATAAATAAAATTGATGTTAAAACTATTGAAGGAACTGAAGTCTTTCATGAGCTAGGATTTGATTCAAAAGTAGAAATAAGCGCTGAACATAATTTAAATATAGATAAATTAAAAGAACTCATTTTTAAAGATGTTGCTGATGATGAAGAATTATCTGAAAAACAAATTCCAAAGATAAGCGTAATTGGAAAACCAAATGTTGGTAAATCTTCAACTGTAAATGCTCTTTTAGATCAAGATAAAATGATTGTTTCAAATATTGCTGGAACGACAATAGATTCAGTAGACGTAAAAATAAATTATAGATCTAAAGAGTACCTTCTTGTCGATACTGCAGGAATAAGAAGAAAAAACAAGACCACTGAAAAAGAAGAAAAGTTCTCAGTTATAAAGGCTCTAAACTCTATTGAAAAATCAGATTTAACCTTGTTGATGCTTGATGCAACTAATTTTTTAGTGGAGCAAGATATGAAGTTAATTGAAAAAGCAAAAGAGATTGGCAGATCTATGGTCATTGTAATAAATAAAATAGATTTAATGACAAAAGCAGAGATAAAAGAAATACAAGAAAGGATGAATAATGAGAGCTTATTATCTGGTTTTCCAATAGCACTAATTTCAGCTACTGAAAGAAAAGGATTTAGAACTCTATTTGATTATGTTTATCGTGTTTTAGGTAACTCAAAAATGAAAATATCTACTAATAGACTAAATAAAATATTAGTAGAGGCTAAAACATCAAAATCTATACCATATAAAGGCAAATTTAGACCAAAAATTAGATATGTCCATCAAGGAGGGAGGAACCCTCATGTTCTAACTTTTCATGGCAACTCGCTAGAGAAGCTTGAGGGCAGTTATGTAAGGTTTTTAGGTAATTATTTCCACAAAAAACTTAACTTGATAGGAACAAATTTGAAACTAAAGTTCATTAACTCTAAAAACCCCTTTAAATAGTAAATTTTCAAGCTTAATTGTTCTATAATACAGGTGGAAATTACAGGTGGAAAATGACTAAGCCTTACAGTGCAGGTGGAAAATGACTAGGCGCCCCACATTTATAAATCTTTTTTTAATAAAACTCCCAATAGCAGCGATATCTTCAATAAGTCATAGACTTTCAGGTATTGCAATTTTTTTCATAGCATTACCAACATTTATTTTACTTTTTTTAACTGACTATATGGCCACAAATCAAGGTGAGTGGGACTTAGATAAGTATAATTTTGAAGTTAAGTTATTGATATCAGTTTCTTTGATTGCGCTTACATACCATACACTAGCAGGCTTGCGACACATGTTAATTGATTTTTCAAGCTATGGACATGAATTAGATCAAGCCAGATTCTCAGCAATAATTACTTTTGTTCTGACCTTTATCATATCAATATTTTTATTAATGGAGGTTTGGTAGATGGGTACTTTTCTTTGGTATTTTCAGAGATTTACAGCATTAATCATTCTTGCCTATGTTTTATTTGTCACATTAAGTTACATGGTTAAGCCTTGGGGAGCTGACTACAACATTTGGCATACAGATATCACCAGTTTGCCAATGAAGATTTTTACGACGATATTTTTTATATCTAGCATAGTGCATGGAATTCAGGGCTTAAAAGATATTGAGGATGATTATTTTACAAAAAGAACCTTGGGCTTTATATCTGAAACATTAGGATCATACGCTCTAGTATTTAGAATTATTTTTAGATTTTTTATTGCATTAGTCGTTATTGTTCTTACTTATATATTAGTGTTTAAGTACTTATTAGGTGGATAAATGAAGTTAGGCAACATTGAATTTTCAGAACAACAATTTGATGTAGTGATTATTGGAGGAGGAGGCTCTGGTTTAAGAGCATCTCTTGAAATATCAAAATCAGGCTTAAACGTTGGTGTAGTATCAAAAGTGTTTCCTACTAGATCACATACAGTAGCTGCCCAGGGTGGTATTACTTGTGCAATTGCAAGTGCTGACCCAAATGATGATTGGAGATGGCATATGTTTGATACTGTTAAAGGGTCTGACTATATAGGTGACCAAGATGCAATTGAATATATGTGTTCAGAAGGTCCAGAAACAGTATTTGAACTTGAGCATATGGGGCTACCATTCTCTAGATTTGAAAATGGAAGAATATATCAAAGGCCATTTGGTGGACAATCAAAAGAATATGGAGAAGGAGGGCAGGCTGCTAGAACTTGTGCTGCAGCTGATAGAACTGGACATGCTCTTTTACATACTCTCTACCAAGCAAATCTAAAAGCAGGAACAAATTTCTTAAATGAGTGGTTTGCTGTGGACATAGTAAAAAATGATTCTGGTTTGGTTTCTGGAGTTAGTTGTTTTGATATGGAAACAGGTGAAATATCAATAATTAAGTGTAATGCCATTGTGTTAGCAACAGGAGGTGCAGGACAAGTGTACGAACAAAATACCACTTCTTTAATTTGCACTGGAGATGGGCTAGGTATGGTATTGAGAAAAGACTTACCTTTACAAGATATGGAAATGTGGCAGTTTCATCCAACTGGCCTGTATGGCAATGGATCATTAATGACCGAAGGTTGCAGAGGTGAAGGTGGGTATTTAATTAATTCTGAAGGCAAAAGATTTATGCCCGATTATGCTCCTAAGGCAAAAGATTTAGCATCTAGAGATGTAGTCTCAAGGTGCATAGTACAAGAAATTTTAGCAGGCAGAGGATGTGGCGCGAAGAAAGATCATGTTTTATTAAAAATTGATCATCTTGGATCAGAAGCCATAACAAAGAAGCTTCCTGAAATAAGAGAAATATCAATGACTTTTGCTAATGTTGATCCTATAGAAAACCCAATACCAGTGGTTCCAACTTGTCACTATATGATGGGAGGAATACCCACAAATATTAATGGTCAAGTAATCACTCAAGATGACAATGGAAATGATTCTGTTGTAAATGGCCTTTACTCAATAGGTGAAGCTGCAAATGTCTCAGTGCATGGTGCTAATAGACTTGGAGGTAACTCTTTATTGGATCTGGTTGTTTTTGGTAGAGCAGCAGGCAAGCATATAAATGAAGAGCTATCAGAACAATCTTCACCTGATATATCAAATACAAATATTGAAGAATCTTTACAAACCTTGATTAGGATTCAAGAGACAGAGAAAGGTGAAAGTGTATTCAGCCTTAGATCAGAAATGCAAAATGTTATGCAGAATTATTTTGGAGTATATAGAAATGAAGATTTAATGAGAGAAGGAATAAACAAATTAGAGGAGATAACAGAAAGGACTAAAAACATACATTTAAATGATAAGTCTCACCAATTTAATTCAGAAAGAGTTGAAGTTTTAGAATATTTAAACTTACTTGATATAGCTAATGCGACAGCATACTCAGCACTTGAAAGAAAAGAAAGTAGAGGTGCACATGCGAGAGAAGATTTTCCAGACAGGGACGATGAAAATTGGTTATGCCATTCACTTTTTTTTAAAAATAAAAATATAGTTAGCAAAAGAGCTGTTAATTTAAAACCTAAAACAGTTGAAACTTTTAAACCAAAACCAAGGGTATATTAATGACAAAAAAACTTAAATTAAGTTTATATAGATTTGATCCAGCAAAAGATAAGAGGCCCTATATGTCAGACTATGAAATTCCTTATAGCTCATCAGGAAACATGATGGTGATTGATGCAATTAGGACAGCTCAGGAACTAGATTCTACCATCACATTTAGAAGGTCTTGTGCACAGGGGGTTTGTGGATCTGATGGTGTAAATATGAACGGACAAAATGGCTTAGCATGCATTACACCGGTCTCAAAAGTCGTAACGGCAAATAGACTAGAAGTCAGACCACTTCCTGGTCTACCAGTCATTAAAGATTTAATAGTAGATATGAAACCTTTCTACGATCAATATGAAAAAATTAAACCTTTCTTAGATAATGATGAAGAAATTAAAACTGGTCATGAAAGACTGCAAAGTCCAGAAGATAGAGAAAAACTTGATGGACTTTATGAATGCATATTATGTGCTTGTTGCTCAACTAGCTGCCCTTCATTCTGGTGGAATCCAGAAAAATTTGTTGGTCCAGCAGCACTTTTACAGGCATATCGTTTTATTGCTGATACAAGAGATAAGCAAAAAAGAATGAGACTTAAAAAATTAAATGATGCTTTTAGCGTTTATAGGTGCCACGGTATAATGAACTGTACCTCAGTTTGTCCAAAAGGTTTGAATCCATCAAAAGCAATCAATGAGATCAAAAAGGAGTTAAGAAAAACAGGATAGTGTCTAAGTCAATAGGGGAGAAATTTAAGGAGAGTTTTAAGTATGGCGGAAATTCCGAATATTTAGACCTTATGTATGAAGAATATCTTGAAGATCCTTCAAATTTAAGTCCGGAGTGGAAAAAATATTTTGATTCTATTCAAAATGGTCAGATTGATGTAAGTCACCAGGCAATCAAACGGGAATTTAAAGATACAAAGTATAAAAATAAAGAAATTCAAATAAAAGTTGGAGAGACAACTTCAAAAGCCTCAGATGTGCAAAACTTAATAAATGCTTATCGAAGAAGAGGTCATGAAGTTGCGAACTTAGACCCATTAAATTTAAGGCCAAAAAAAGAAGTATCAGACCTTAATTTAGGTTTTCATAATCTTTCCCAATCTGATTTAGACTTAGATTTTTCTATTTCAAACTTTCAGGGTTCAAAAAATTTAAAATTATCTGAAATTATTGAATCAATTAAGAAGACGTATACATCGACAATAGGCTATGAATTTATGCACATTATGGACAGCAAGATTAGAAGATGGTTTATGGATAAAATTGAAGGCAAGCCTACGCCTTATAGTTTTTCAGATGATGAAAAAGAACATGTTCTAAAAAGGCTAGTTGATTCAGAAGGTTTAGAAAAATTTTTAGCTGCTAAATATCCTGGCGCAAAAAGGTTTGGACTTGAAGGTGGAGAATCACTAATACCTTTACTCGATACTCTTATTGAAGATCTTGGTTCTTCAGGAGTTAAGGAATTGGTCTTGGGCATGTCACATAGAGGAAGGTTAAATGTTCTTATTAATGTAATGGGGAAAAAGCCTAGCCTTTTATTTTCTGAGTTTGATGAAAATTTTGAGCAAGATGATGCTCATACGGGAGACGTTAAATATCATCTAGGATTCTCATCAAATATTCTAACTAGTGGTGGCCAGGTTCATGTGACTTTAGGCTCTAATCCCTCGCATTTAGAAGCCGTTAATCCAGTTGTATTAGGGTCTGTTCGTGCAAGACAGGACAGAAGAGAAGATAAAAATAATGATCAAGTTGTACCAATACTAATGCATGGTGATGCATCATTTTCTGCTCAAGGTGTTGTGATGGAAATTCTTCAACTTTCACAGACTAGAGCCTATGGTGTTGGTGGCTCGATACATATAGTGGTAAATAACCAAATAGGTTTTACTACTAGTGTTAAAGAAGATGCGAGATCAACTGAATACTGCACAGACGTAGCTAAAATGATCAATGCACCAATAATTCATGTAAATGGTGATGACCCAGAAGCATGTGTTATGGCTGCTAAACTAGCAGTAGAGTTCAGAAGCACTTTTAAGAAAGATATTATTGTTGATTTTGTATGCTACAGAAGAAGAGGGCACAACGAAACCGATGAACCGTTTGCAACACAACCGGTAATGTATAAAGAAATAAAATCAAAAGATACAGTAACCAATATATATTCAAATAAATTGATAGAAAAAAAATCACTAGATGAATCTAAATTTGAAAAATTTAAAAAAGATTATAGAAACAATATGGAAAAAGGAGAGACAGTTGCTAAATCCCTAGCAACTGACCCTGATTTATCTCTCCAATTTGATTGGGAGCCCTATCTAGCACCAGACCTAAAAAAATCCTACCCAACTGCAGTTTCAATTGAAGTCCTTAAAGAAAGTATGGAATATGGTTTTGATTTTGAAGAGGATTTAAAAATGCAAAAACAGGTTGCCAAAGTTTATGAAGAAAGAGCACAAATGTTAGAAGGAAAGATCCCTATGAATTGGGGGTTTGCTGAAATGGCTGCCTATGCAACATTACTTAAAGATGAATATCCAGTAAGAATGACAGGACAGGATAGCAGGAGAGGTACTTTCTCTCACCGCCACCTGGTAGTCAAAGATCAAGAAACAGGCGTAGGTTATGTGCCACTTTCTAAACTGAACAAAGGTAATAGAAAATTTGAAATTTATGACTCTCTTCTATCAGAAGAAGCGGTATTGGGTTTTGAATATGGATACGCATCTACTTGGCCCGAAGGTTTAGTGATTTGGGAGGCTCAATTTGGAGATTTTGTTAATGTTGCTCAAGTAGTTATAGACCAATTTATTGTTAGTGGTGAAACTAAATGGAACCGACTATCTGGCTTAACAATGTTTCTTCCTCATGGTTATGAAGGGCAAGGACCAGAACATAGCAGCTGTAGGCTAGAGAGATTTCTACAATTATGTTCTCATGAAAATATTCAGGTTTGTGTACCAACACTACCCGCTCAAATATTTCATTTACTTAGAAGGCAAGTTGTTAGACCTTCAAGAAAACCTTTAATTGTCTTAACTCCAAAAAGTTTACTAAGAAATCCACTAGCAACATCTGAAATTAAGGATTTAACAGAAGGTACATTTAAAAATATTATTGTTGATAATTCTAAATCAGCTTCTAAAAGAGTTATATTTTGTTCTGGAAAGATATATTTTGATTTACTTCAAGAGATAACAAAAAAGAAGATTAAAAACATTACAGTAGTTAGATTGGAACAACTTTACCCATTTCCTGAAAGTGAATTAATAAATATTACAAAAGGTGTGAAATGTAAGGATTTTTACTGGGTGCAAGAAGAACCAGAAAATATGGGAGCATGGCTAATGATTAGACATAAGCTAGAAAAGGTGCTCAATGAAACTAAGAAAGGTTATAAGTTGGGAGTCATAGCAAGGAATTTATCTGCTGCCCCAGCAGGAGGTTATCAAAAATATCATCAAAAACGACAAAAAGAGATAGTTACAGAGGCTCTAGAGTTATAAAATATTCAAAATGACTGAAGATATAAAATCTCCCCAATTTCCTGAATCAATTTTTGAGGGTACATTATCAAGCTGGCTCAAAAAAGAGGGCGATGAAATAAAACAAGATGAAGTTTTAGCAGAAATTGAAACCGATAAAGTTGTTATAGAAGTAACAGCACCATCTGATGGTGTGATGGATAAAATATTGGTAGAAGAAGGAAGCACAATAAAGAGTTCAGACATAATAGGCAGATATGTAAAAGGGGATGCACCTATTGCTCCAGAAAAAACTGAAAGTACAAAAAAGGAACCTAAAAAAACAGCAGAGAGAGTAGAGAAAAAACCGATAAAAGAAATAACTACAACTGAAAAACCTGAAACTCAAAAAAGCGCAAAACAGAAAGGCTTTAGAATGGGTCCAGCAGCAAAGAAGTTATTGAATGAAAAAGATGTAGATCTAGCTGACGTAGAAACAAGCTCTAAAAAGAATATAGTAACAAAAAAAGACTTACTCGATGCAGCAACCAAGAAACCCGAACAAAAAGAAAATATAGATCCGATTGTGGATGATAACAATACAAAAAGAGTTCCAATGACAAGACTGCGATCAGTAGTCGCAAAAAGGCTTTTAGAATCACAATTTTCTACGGCTTCGCTTACTACATTTAATGAAGTTGATTTATATGAAGTAAAAAAGCTTAGAGAAAAATACCGTGACAGTTTTGAAGAAAAATTTGGAGTAAAGCTTGGCTTTATGGGTATGTTCCTTAAGGCTTCAAGTTTAGCCTTGCAAGATATGCCAATTGTTAATGCATCAATAGATGGTAATGATATTGTTTACCATGGATCTCAAGATATTGGTGTTGCAGTTTCAACTGAAAAAGGCCTTGTTGTCCCGGTTGTAAGAAACGTACAAGCACTCTCTTTGGCTGAAATAGAAACTGCTATAAGAGATTACTCTATCAAAGCTAGAGATGGAAAAATCGAAATGTCTGATATAACTGGTGGAACATTTACTGTTTCGAATGGTGGTGTTTTTGGCTCCCTGCTTTCAACACCTATTCTGAACCCTCCACAATCTGCAATTCTTGGTATGCATAAAATTCAAGACAGACCAATGGTAGTTGATGGAAATGTAGAGGTTAGACCTATGATGTATCTAGCATTAACTTATGACCATAGATTGTTAGATGGCAAAGACGCTGTAACCTTTTTAGTAAAAATAAAGGAGACACTCGAATCACCAGAATCAATGATCCTAGGAGTTTAAATGGAATATGATGTAATTGTTATTGGAGGAGGTCCTGGTGGCTATGTAGCAGCGATAAAAGCATCTCAGCTAGGCCTAAAAACTGCTTGCATAGAATTTGATGAGGATGATCAAGGGAAACAAAAATTGGGTGGCACTTGTTTGAATGTTGGCTGCATACCTTCAAAATCTCTACTTGATTCTTCTTATAAATATCATCAAATTTCAGAAAGTTTTGATGAGCATGGGATAAAAGTATCGAAACCCAATTATGATTTAGCAAAAATGATGGAAAGAAAGAATGAGATTGTAAAAAAACTTACAGGCGGAGTAAGCCATTTATTTTCACATAATAAAGTAGAAGCAATTCATGGAAAAGGAAAACTACTTAATCAAAATGAAGTTGAAGTCACAGATCTTAAAGGAAAGAAAAAGAAATACAAAGGAAAAAATATTGTTTTAGCAACAGGTTCAAGACCAATTAATATACCATCAGTTCCATGGAATGGTACGACAGTAGTTGGAAGTGCTGGAGCTTTAGAATTTACCGAGACACCAAAAAAGCTTGGAATAATAGGCGCGGGTGTTATAGGCCTCGAACTTGGAAGTGTCTGGTCCCGTCTTGGTTCTGAAGTAAGTATCTTTGAAGCTGAAAAAGATTTATTGCCAATGTTAGACAGTGATATGACTAGAGCTATCGAAAGAGAATTCAAAAAACAAAATTTAAATATTCATTTAGGTTGTTTTGTAAAAGGATCAAAAAAATATAGAAAAGGTATAAACCTTGAAGTAGAAATAGATGGCAAAATTGAGAAAAAATACTTTGATAAAGTAATAGTCGCTGTTGGAAGAAGACCATTCACAGACAATCTCTTAGATGAGGGTTGTGGGCTAACTCTCGATGAAAAAGGTTTCGTTACTGTTGATGGATACTGCCAAACAGATCTTAATAATGTTTATGCAGTTGGAGATCTTGTAAGAGGCCCAATGCTTGCACATAAGGCAATGGAAGAAGGAGTAATGGTTGCCGAGAGAATTGCTGGCAAAAAAATGGAAGTAAATTATGATTTGGTTCCAAGTGTTATATACACTCATCCAGAAATAGCATGGGTTGGAAAGACAGAGAAACAATTGAAAGATGAAGGAATTGATTTTAAAAAAGGAAATTTCCCATTTGCAGCAAGTGGTAGAGCTTTAGCTGCTGGCGATGCGGTTGGATCAGTAAAAGTTTTGGCAGATAAAGAAACAGATCAAGTTCTGGGAGTGCAAATATTCGGAAACTCAGCATCAGAAATATTACAACAAGGTCTTATTGGTATGGAGTTCTCTGCTAGTTCAGAAGATTTTGGCCTTACTATGTTCAGTCACCCTACTGTTTCCGAAGCTCTGCATGAAGCTGCCTTAGCTGTTAATAAACAAGCAATTCATATAGGGAACTGATGAATCTTCACGAGTATCAAGCGAAAGAATATTTCGAAACATATGACTTGCCTGTATCTAGGAGGTCAATAATAACGAAATCTTCCGATATTGATGAAGCTATTGAGTCTATAGATTTCTCTAATGGCTGTGTAGCTAAAGTTCAATCACATACAGGTGGCAGAGGAAAAGTTGGTGGAGTTAAGCTTTGCAAATCAAAGCTTGAGGTTGAAAAATTTGTCGAACAATGGCTAGGTAAAAAAATCGTAACTATACAGACTGATTCAGGTGGATTACCTGTAAATATAATTTCTCTTGAAGAATTAACGGATATAGATAAAGAGCTTTATATGAGTTTTGTTGTAGATAGGGGAGATAAATGTGTGGCAATGATAGTTTCTGAAGCTGGAGGAATGAATATTGAAGAAGTAGCAGAAAAAACTCCGGAAAAGATTCTCAAAGCAAAACTTAATTCAGATTACTTAATAGAAGAAAAAGAAATAAAAGTTTTAGCTAATTCTTTAAATTTTAATTCTGAGCAAACAGATCAATTCAGTAAAATTGTTTCAGGTTGCGCAAAATTATTTAAGGACAAAGATTTAAGCCTTTTAGAAATAAATCCATTGGTTATTAAAACCGATGGAAATCTTCACTGCTTAGATGCAAAAATAAATGTTGATGAAAATGCTCTTTATAGACAAGAAGATTTATTAGACAAACGTGATCCTACACAAGAAGATCAAAGAGAATATGAAGCCAAAGAGAATGATTTAAGTTATGTGTCGCTAGATGGGAATATTGGATGCATGGTTAACGGAGCAGGCTTAGCTATGGGAACAATGGACACTATAAAACTCTATGATGGTGAACCAGCAAACTTTCTAGATGTAGGCGGTACAGCAACTAAAGAGCGAGTATCTAAAGCTTTTAAATTAATACTTTCTGATCAGAATGTTAAAGGTATTTTGATAAATATTTTTGGCGGGATAGTAAGATGCGATCTTATAGCTCAAGGAATTATAGATGCAATAAAAGAAAGAAGTGTATCTGTGCCAATAGTGGTTAGACTACAAGGCAATAAATCTGAAGAAGGTAAATCAATCCTAAATGACTCTGGTTTAAATCTTATCGGAGAAGATTCGCTTCAAGAAGCATCCAAAAAAATAGTTGAGTTAGTTAAATGAGTGTACTTATAGACAAATCTACTAAAGCAATTTTTCAGGGATTTACAGGCTCACAAGCAACTATGCATGCTGAGCAATGCATAGAGTACGGCACAAATGTTGTTGGTGGAGTTACTCCAAATAAAGGAGGACAAGAACATCTTGGCAAACCAGTATTCAATTTTGTAGAAGAAGCAATTAAAGAAACAGCTGCTGATACTTCAGTAATCTTTGTGCCAGCAAAGTTTACTAAATCAGCAATTATAGAAGCTGCTGAAGCTGGCATCAATTTAATTATTTGTATTACAGAAGGTGTTCCAGTTCTTGATATGGTGGATGTTGTTAATGTTCTTAAGTCTCATCCTGAAGTGAGATTAATAGGGCCTAATTGTCCAGGGGTAATTTCTCCTGGAAAGGCAAAACTTGGGATAATGCCAGCTTCAATTCATTTGAAAGGAACTGTAGGTATAGTTTCTAGATCAGGAACTCTCACATATGAGGCTGTGAAACAGACTACAGATGCAGGCCTAGGTCAAAGTACATGTATCGGTATAGGTGGAGATCCTGTTAATGGAACTTCATTTATAGATGCATTGGAAATGTTTGAAAACGACCCTCAAACTGAATCAATAGTCATGGTTGGTGAAATAGGTGGAAGCGCAGAAGAAGAAGCAGCTGAATATATTAGAGATAATATTAAAAAGCCAGTTGTTTCATACATAGCTGGTGTCACTGCTCCAAAAGGTAAGAGAATGGGCCATGCAGGTGCAATAATTTCTGGAGGTAAAGGAACAGCTCAAGATAAATTTAAAGCATTAGAGTCGGCAGGAGTAGGGGTAGTAACTGATTTAAATTTGATTGGTTCCAGACTCAAAGAATCTCTTTAAACGCTTTTTTCTTTTTTTTAATCTTAGAGTATTAAGTATGGCACTAACTACTATTCCTATAATCATACCTGTCCACATCCCTTCAGCTTCCGTTGGCAAAAATTCTGAATCACTAAAAGAGAGATATACACCTATTGGGATAGCAATAAACCAATAGGAGATAATAAAATTTATCATTGGCCCGACAGTATCCTTATGTCCACGCAAAGATCCTATAGCTGAATAACCAACTGCATCAGGCATTTGAAATACTGCAGCATAGGCAAGCAGTGTTAATGCTATAACAGCTACACTTGGATCACTTGTATATACGCTGATCAGAATATTCCCCATTGAAACTATTAAAATAAAGTTAATGATGGCTACAAATAATGAAAATCTTAAAGAAAAATTAGAAGCATAGTTTGCTTGGCTATATTCTTTTGCACCAATTAAATTGCCCACTCTTATTGCTGAGGCTAAAGCCAAAGACAATGGCAACATAAAGAATAATCCTACTAAATTAATTGCTATTGTATGAGCTGCTAATGAACTAGCACCAAAGAAAGATATAACCAGAGCAGCACCACTAAACATACTTAGTTCCACAAAAATTCCAAAACTTATAGGTATTCCGAGCTTTAGTAATTCGAAGGAACTTTTAAAATCTGGCCAAATAAAATTCCCATAAATTCTAGTATCTTTGTACTGCTTTAAAAATAATGTCATAAGCCAAAATGCAATTAAACCTAACCAACTGACTATAGCTGTTGCATATGCACAGCCTATGCCCCCCATATTTAATTCAAAAATAAAATAATAATTAAGAGGTATATTTATTAAAAAACCAAGAATTCCAAGAACAAATACGATTCTAGTTTGTGTGATGCCTTCACTATAACCTCTAAAGGCTTGAAATAGAGTAATTGGTATTGCAGCAAAAGCTACTACATTTAGGTAGCCTAAACTTATTGATCTTATCTTCTCTTCTGTCCCTAAAAAGTGAAAAACAATACCTGCATTAGACAAGAATAAATAAAAAAGAATCCCAACAAATAATCCTGTCCATAGAAACTTTCTCGTTTTAATTTTTATTTGCTCAAAATCTTTTGCACCGAAGTGTTGAGCAATAATGGGGGCTATTGCAAACATAGCCCCAGCAGTAAGAAAATATAAGGGACTATATATAGCGGCAGCTAACCCTACACCAGCTAAATCATCAGAGCTGTAATAGCCAGCCATAATATAGTCTACTGTTGTCATTCCATACATCACCAGTTGACTACCAAGTATAGGAAGGCCTATTTTGATAAACTTTCCATATTCTTTGGAAAATTTAATCAAATTAAAAGTGAACATATAACAGAATTATTCTAGCTTATAATTATACTTGGAGTTTCATTATTAATACTGAGCATAGACCCTTTTGGCTAAAACAACTGTTTAATTCATTCAGTTCTTTTTATTTGCACCATTTTTTAAAACCAAGATTTAAACATTTTGGAAAAAATGTAATGGTGCTTAACCCGCAACACTTAAAAGTATTTGGCGAGAATATCTCCATAAAAGATTATGCAACATTAATTTGTGCTCAAGATAAAAGGATTGATCTATCGGCTTGGCAAACAGATAAGATTAGTGGAGAAATTAATTTAGGTAAATACATACTTATTTCACCTGGAACAAGTATCAGGTCTGCAGAAAGTATTACTATCGGGGATTCAACTATGATTGCTTCCGATGTAGTAATAACAGATTCAGATTGGCATGGCATTTATGACAGAACAGATTATGTTGCTAAACCTTCACCAGTAACAATTGCTAAAAATGTTTGGATAGGTGAAAGATCAATAATTCTTAAAGGAAGCGAGATTGGAGAGAATTCTATAATTGGTGCTGGCTCTGTAGTGAGTGGAAAAGTCCCGGCTAATGTAGTCTATGCAGGCAATCCAGCAAAAGAGATTCGGAAGTTAGATAAAGAAGAATTTAAGACTAGAGAGAGTCTATTTACTGAATCATCAACATATTTATTAGATCTACTATCAATAGAGGAAAATATGCTAAAAACTAACTCTTTTCTAGGTTGGATAAAGTCGATTTTTTGGCCAAAAAAATGAAAATCCTCATAGATAAAAATATTCCATATGTAGAGCATTTGTTTGTCGATCATCTTGATCAGATTGAATATTTCTCCGATGAAGATTTTGAGATTGAGAATGTCGAAGAAGATTCATTAGTAGTTGTAAGATCTACATATAAGACTCATGGAAAGAAAATTCCAAAAAGTATTAAGTTTTTATGTTCAGCTTCAACTGGAGAGGACCATATAGATAAGGAAGAATTGAACAAGATAAAAATTCCCTATGCGTTTTCTACTGGAGCTAATGCTGTTGCTGTAAGGGAATACATCTTTTCAACTACAGCGCTTATGTTGCAAGAAAAAAAATTTAATAAAACAGACTCTGCTCTAATAATAGGTTGTGGAAATATAGGGGAAGGGGTATACAGGACTCTTAAATATTTTGGTTTTAACATTAGTTCTTATGATCCATATAAATGGAGCACCAATAGCAATGAAGATCTGGAAGGATATTCTCTTATCTCATTGCATGTTCCTCTTACGACACCCTCTGAGTCAGAACACTTCACTGAAAAACTCTTTTCCTCTACCAAATTTGAAATGTGTAAAGATGGAGCAATAATTATCAATACATCTAGAGGAGGCGTGGTGGATGAAGAAGATTTTCTAGGACTTGATACTGATCAGCATTATATTCGATTGATTTCAGATGTTTTTGTGAATGAACCAAATATAAATAAAGATTTTTTGGGAAAAAATTTATTTGGGACCCCACATATAGCCGGACACTCTCAGTATGCTCGATACCAAATGACGAAAATGGCATCCGAACATATAGATAATTTTTTAGGGATGAAAAATATCGAGAAAAAGAACATATTAGAAAATAAAATTGTAGATTTTAATAAAAACGTTTTTGACAAAGATATCAAAGAATTTGGCTTGCCGGTTTCTTTAATGCTCGATACTTATAATCCAAAACTAGATCATTTTGAAAGTAGT
>Ga0208261_1000493_pt1 | contig 15331 bp, 13 predicted proteins | sample Knorr_S7_td_DCM__FD_185595 | JGI IMG/M metagenome (GOLD analysis project Ga0208261, IMG submission 185595) | Marine microbial communities from Southern Atlantic Ocean transect - Knorr_S7_td_DCM_ad_131m_LV_B (SPAdes) (version 3) | ecosystem: Environmental > Aquatic > Marine > Oceanic | place...
GATGCGACTGCAATTATCGAAAGTTTTTGAAAGTAGGAGCTCAGATAAAGGATCTTCAATAGCGCTCTGGATCGTCCTTCTTAAATGTCTTGCGCCGTATTCAGAACTAAATCCTTCTTTTGCTAAAAAGAGCTTAGCTTTTTTTGGAATTGAAACTGAAAGGCCTATTTTAGTTAGATTATTATGAAGATCAGCTAATTGTAAATCAATAATTTTCACAACATCTTCTTTATTTAAAGTATTAAATAATATGGTTTCATCAAGCCTATTTATGAATTCGGGATTAAAAGTATCTTTGACTTTTTCCAAAATTTTATTTTTAATCTTACTATTATCAATATTTTCGGATAAATCATCAAATCCAAAGCTCGAGGTATTTTGAATTTCTTTAGTTCCAATATTTGATGTTAAAATTATGATTGTGTTTTGAAAATCTATTTTTCTTCCGTAGCTATCAGTTACTACACCTTCATCAAATAACTGTAAAAGAAGATTAAATACATCCGGATGGGCTTTCTCAATTTCATCAAATAAAACTACTGAATAGGGATTTCTTCGAACTTTTTCTGTTAGTTCTCCACCTTCCTCATAGCCTACATACCCTGGTGGAGCGCCAATTAATCTTGACATTGCAAAACGCTCACCATACTCGCTCATATCCAATTTAATCAAAGAATCACTTCTGCTAAATAAATAATTTGCTAATACTTTAACTGTTTCTGTTTTTCCAACACCTGTAGGTCCAAGAAATAAATAGACTCCAATGGGTCGACCTTCACTTTTTAAACCTGCCCTTGATCTTTGGATAGCTTTAGTTAGAGATTTAATTGCATGATTTTGACCAATTATTTTTTCGGCAAGCTCCTCATTCATCTTTAAAAGTTTTTGCCCTTCTGTTTCAGCAACCCTCCTAACAGGTATTCTTGTCATAGTGGATACAACATCTGCAATATTATCTTCAGATATGATAGTAGGATTTAACTCTTCACTGGATTTCCATTTTTTTTGAATTTTGTTAAGCTTTTCTAATAATTTTTGCTCTTTATCTCTCAAGTTAGCAGCATCCTCAAATTTTTGCTCCATAACAACAGAGTTTTTCTTATTTCTTATCTTATCAATCTCGATTTCTAGATCAATAATATTTTGAGGAACTTTTATATTAAGAATATGGGCTCTTGAACCTGCCTCATCCATAACATCAATCGCTTTATCAGGAAGAAATTTATCAGTTATGTATCTATCTGAAAAATAGACACATGCCTTAATAGCTTGTTCTGAATAGGATACATTATGATGTTTTTCATAATTTGACTGCAAGCCTTTTAAAATTTCAATTGATTCAATAGGTGTAGGAGGTGAAATATTTATTTTTTGAAAACGCCTTTCAAGCGCACCGTCTTTTTCTACATGCTTTCTAAATTCATCTAGTGTTGTAGCCCCAATGCAGTGAATATCTCCCCTCGCTAGAGCAGGTTTAAACATATTTGATGCATCCAAAGATCCAGATGCACCACCAGCTCCAACTATCGTATGAAGTTCATCAATAAATAAAATAAGATTTTCCGTTTTTTCAAGTTCAAGCATTATGGTCTTCATACGTTCTTCAAATTGACCTCTATATTTAGTTCCAGCAACTAACCCAGCAAGGTCTAAGGATAAAATTCGTTTATTATGAAGAGTCCTGGGAACATTTTTATCAATAATTTTTTGCCCTAAACCTTCAATAATTGCTGTTTTTCCTACTCCAGGCTCACCAATCAATACGGGGTTGTTTTTCTTTCTCCTAGATAATATTTGAGCAACCCTTTGAATCTCTTCTTCTCTTCCAATTACTGGGTCTAGCTCCTTTTGTCGAGCTAATTCAGTTATATCCCTTGAAAAATGATCTAGCGCAGGTGTCTTAGATTTTGTGGATTTAGATATTTTTGACTCTTGCAAATCAATTCGATCATTATCTGGTTCATTGTTAATTAAATCTAGAACGCTTTCGTAGTCTAAATTATGTGAGTTTAGAACCTCTCTAGCTATACCTTCACTTTCTTTTAGGATAGCTAGAAGTAAATGTTCATCATCAGCTATACCTGTTCCTAGCGCAGCAGCTTCATTAAATGCATTTCTTAAAATTCTTTCAGCGCGACGGGTTAAGGGTAAATGGCCAAGTGTCATAGTATTGCCTAATGTTTTAATCAAATCTTCAATCATTGATTGAACATCTTTGATATCACAATCATAAATATCAAAAATCTTAGCACTTAGTCCTGAGCTTTCTCTTAATAAGCCTAGGAGTAAATGCTCCGAACCTACATAGCTATGACCTAGGCGAATAGCTTCTTCTTTAGCATATTTTATAATATGTTGTACGCGTTTGGAAAAATTTTCTTTCATTCTAGTCCTAAGTTAATAAGAGCTTAAATAACTTCAAACATGATCTACTGTTGATAGAGTACCTTTATTTAAGAAATATTTTATTTTACCAATTGATGCAATCTGAGGATCGTGTGTAGCAATGACAAATGATTGCTCAAAATCTTTATTTATTTTTTTAAGAAGATCAACCAATTTCTTAGCATTTTCTAAATCTAAATTTCCAGTTGGTTCATCTGCAAAAATTAAAGCAGGCTTATTTATTAATGAGCGAGCTATTGCAACTCTTGACTTCTCTCCTCCAGATAGCTGAGCAGGGTAGTGCTTTATGCGATGAGATAAACCCAGATAATCAAGCAATTCTTTAGCGTAGGGCTCATTAATTTTTTTGCCAAAAATTTGTTGAGGGATTAGAACATTTTCTATTGCGTTAAATTCAGGAATTAAATGATGATATTGAAAAACAAACCCTATATTTTTATTTCTAATTTTAGATATCTGATCTTTATTTAAATCTGAGATATTTTTTTGGTCAAATACAATTGATCCATCATCAAATGTATCCAAAGTTCCTAAAATATTTAATAGGGTAGATTTTCCCGAGCCACTCGGACCCATAATAGTAATCAAGTCGGATTTGTCAATTTTTATTGAGAGATTTTTAAAAACATAAAATTTACCCTCACTACTTGAAAAGGATTTTGTCAAATTTTTTGCCGATAATATCATTTTTCAAGCACAATTGAATTTGAAGTTGAAATTAATTCTGTTCGTTTTGCAGCAATGATTGAAGATAGCAAAACCATTCCTGATGCCACCAAAGTAATTATTAAAAAATCTGAAAAATAAATGATCATTGGTAAATGAGATGTAAAATAAATATCATCTGGTAATTTTATTACTCCAAATAAATTTTGGATTAATACAGCAGAAAAACCAACAATAATACCCAGAACAATTCCGATTGAACCTGTGAACACCCCTTGCCGTATGACAATATCTCTAATTATTTTTTTTGTAGCACCAAGTGCTGACAAAATACCAAATTGTTTAATCTTTTGAATTGTGATCAGCATAAGTGTTGTAGAAAGATTGAAGCAGCCAACTAATACAATAAGGCTTAAAACAATTAAAGAACCAATTCTTTCCAGCTTCATGGCGCTAAATAACTTACTATGTAATTCCTTCCAGGTTTCAACTTTTGAGTTAGGAATTAATTCAATTATGCTTTTTTTCACATTATTTGGTTCTGAACCTTCAACTATTTTAATATCAACTCCATCAAAATTATTTTTTCTAGTAAAAAGTTTGTCTCCAACCTCTGAAGAAATAAATGCCACTCTATCATTAAAATCAAGAACTTGAACATCAAAAATTGCGCCTATTGTACATTTAACTTGCCGCGGTAGACCCCAAACAAGATTTTGATCAAGTGGGCTCATTAATTTAATTTCATCACCAGCTCTTAAATTCAATCTACTTGCGGTAGTTTTGCCAATGATTACAATTGGTAAATCTGAATCAATTACTTCATTAAGATTGATTTCATAGAATGCTCTTAATTTATTTATATCTAAAGATTTTAGACTAATCATTCTAGTGCTATTTTCCTTTCCTAGAATTAACCCTTTTCTTTCCTTATATAATAAGTAATCATCAATCCGATCTATAGATTTTAAATTATCAATTTTTTTCTCATAATCAATATTTCCAGTAAGTTTAATATCTCCCTCAAACCCAATAATTTTTTCGATAATTCTTGATTCAAATCCATTTAAAACTGAGATTGAAAGAACCATTGCCATTGTACCGATTGCAATGCCAATTATTGCTATTGATCCAGTAAATCTTGTTGGGCCAACCTCCTTGCGGCTGAACATAAACTTCCGAGCAATTATTGAAGAAAAACTCATTCGTATTTTAATGCTTCAGCGGGCGGTATTTTTGATGAACGAATTGAGGGCCAATATGATACAAGAGAAGAAACAATCAATGAAATTAAAGAAATCATTAAAATTTGTTTAAAATCTATATCAATTGGAATAAAATTCATAAAATAAATATCTTCAGGAACTCCAATGATCTTATAGTTGTTTTGCAGAAAAGCTAAAATAACTGCAATCAAAGACCCAATGAAAGTGCCAAAAAACCCAATAATTAGTCCTTTAATCAAAAAAATTTCTTTAATTTTTTTTCGAGGCATTCCAATTGCAGAAAGCAACCCTATTTGCTTTGTTTTATCAATTATAATCATTAGCAATGAAGAAGCGATATTTACAATAGCAACAAGTGTAATTAATCCAAAAATAAATAAGATAGGCCAACGTTGAACTTTTAACCATTTATAAAGAGCCCTATTTTTTTCTTTCCAACTCATTGACATTAATGGGTAAGATATGTTTGAATTAATTAATTTATTTATATTATCCAATTCACCAACGTTTTTCAAGCGTAGAATGTATCCAGATATTTGTTCTTCCATTTTGAAAAGAGCTTTAGCATCTTCAATCTTGATATAAATAGAGTTTTTATCAAACTCTGTCATTCCTGAATTAAAAATTCCCCTGACTGAAAACTGCATAAATCTTTTTCTGTTTTTATAAATTGTTGATAAATCAAATAGGGTAACCTTGTCATTGATTTTTATTTTGTATAATTCTGCTAAGCGCTGACCGATTATAACTTCTTTGTGAGATAAATCAGAATATCCTTTGACTAGTAGCTTATCTATAAAGTTAAGATCTGTATTATTCATACCTTCAACGATGACACCCTCTGCTAATTGACCTTTTCTTAATAGTGCTGGGCGCTGAATAAATATACCCTGGGAAAAACTATTATTATTTAAAAAAATTTTATCTAATTCGTATTCAGAAGGATTTAATGGCTCATTTAGAAAATGCTTAATTCGAATATGGCCATCGATTTCAGTAATTTTTTCAGAAATAACTCTTTCAAAACCATTTAAAATAAATAAGGTTATCAAAAGCGCAGAGATTCCGATAGATAACCCAAGAATTGATAGTATACTTGCCGTTCTGGCAAATCCGCTTTTATGCTTTGATTGTATATGTCTTAAAGATAGGTAAAAGCTAATATTCAACTTATTATATTATTCATTTTTCATTGCTGGAAATAAAATTACATCTTTTATTGATCTATTTCCTGTTAAAAGCATTACTAGCCGATCTATACCAATGCCAACTCCAGCCGTGGGAGGCATTCCGCTTTCAATCGCTTGAAGAAAGTTCTCATCTACAGGATGAGCCTCTTCATCTCCTTTGATAGCTAATTTTTGCTGAGATTCGAACCTTTCTCTTTGGTCGACTGGATCATTGAGCTCGCTAAATGCATTTGCAAACTCAGACCCACCAATGAAAAGTTCAAATCTCTCAACAATATCAGAATTTCCGTTTCTATGCTTCTTAGCTAGGGGTGATATTGCTGTGGGGTAATCTGTAACAAACGTTGGTTGAATCAACTCTGGCTCTATAAACTCACTCATAAGTTGATCTAATAATTGACCATAATTTTCATTCTTTTCAATTGAAAGATTATTAGCTATGCAAAGTTTTTTTAACTTATTAATGTCTAATTGAGAAATGTCTTCTCCTAGTTTTTCATTCAGTAGCTTAAAAAATGGGATTCTTTTAAACTTCTTTGTTAGGTCAATTTCATTACCATCCCAATTTATTATTGAAGAATCAACTTGCTTTGATACGCTTCTAATCATTTTTTCAACTAATTCCATGTTATCTTCATAATCTGCATAAGCCCAATAAAATTCAAGCATTGTAAACTCTGGATTATGATTACGATCCATTCCCTCATTACGAAAATCTTTAGATATTTCGTATACTCTATCAATTCCACCAACAATTAGACGCTTCAAATAGAGCTCATCAGCTATTCTAAGGTAAAATTGCTGATCTAAAGCATTGTGATAGGTTGTAAATGGCCTTGCATTTGCTCCTCCATAAATTGGTTGAAGAACAGGTGTTTCAACTTCAAGGAACCCAAGGCTATCTAAGAAATATCTAATACTAGAAATTATTTTAGTTCTTTTAAAAAAAGTCTCACGAACTTGAGGGTTAACAATTAGATCAAGGTGTCTATTCCTGTATCTCATTTCCTTGCTTGTGAATGCATCATAGACCTCGTCTTCCTTTTCTTTTACAATCGGTAAAGGCCTAATAGATTTACAAAGAATAGTCATGGATTTAACCTTGACAGATATTTCTCCAACTTTTGTTTTAAAAACATCTCCTTCGATGCCTACAAAGTCACCAATATCTAATAACTGGAAGTTTTCATATTCAGATTCACCTATGTCATCTTTTTTAATAAAAATTTGAATCTTTCCCATACTATCCTGCAAATGGAAAAAAGAAGCTTTACCCATTTTTCTTATAGATAAAATTCTTCCTGCAAGAGAGACTAATTTTTTTTCTTGGGTTTTGAAATTTGATAAAATCTCACCGCTTAAATGTGTTGGTTTAAATATTGGAGGATAAGGATTAATGCCTTTGGAAATAATTTTATTTAATTTTTCTTTACGAACATTTATAATTTGATTAAGGCTTTTTCTTTCTTCTGTCATAAAATTTCTTTCAGGTTATAATTAATTACTATCAATCTTATGAATTAAAAACGATCTTATAAAATTATCTATTTTGCCATCCATGACTGCGGAAATATTTCCAGTCTCATGATTTGTTCTATGATCTTTAACGAGATTGTAAGGGTGAAAAACATAAGATCTTATTTGACTACCCCAAGCAATTTCCATTTTTTTATTTTCTAAGTCTTGAATTGCTTCTTTTTCTTTATCAAGCTCAAGCTGATAAAGTCTGGCCTTAAGAACCTTTAAGGCTGATGCCTTGTTTTTATGCTGACTTCTTTGATTTTGGCATTGAACTACTAAACCAGTTGGCAAATGAGTAATTCGAATTGCTGAATCAGTTTTATTCACATGTTGACCCCCTGCGCCGCTTGCCCGATATGTATCAATTCTAATATCATTTTGATCAATTTCAATTTCTATTTCATCATCAGATGAGGGGAAAACAAAGACAGATGCAAAGGAAGTATGCCTGCGACTATTTGAGTCGAATGGAGATATTCTAACCAATCGATGTACCCCCACTTCAGCTTTTAAAAGCCCGTAAGCATAGTCTCCTTGAATTTCGATGGTAATATCTTTTATTCCGGCTTCATCTCCTTGCTGAAAATCAATTACATTTTTTTTATATCCTTTATTCTCAAACCAGCGATTATACATTCTATAAAGCATTTCAGCCCAATCCTGACTTTCTGTTCCTCCTGCGCCAGGATGTATTGTCATTATAGCATTTTGAATATCTTGTGGCTGACCAAGTATAGTTTTAAGCTCTAAATCATTTACTAAATCAACAACGTTTTCTAATTCATTTTTAACTTCTTCAATTGAAACATCATCTGATTCATAAAATTCAATTAAAATATTAAAATCATTTAAAGAGGTATCAATTTTTTTCCAGAGATTAATTTCTTTTTCTAAAATAGAAATTTTTTTTAATTGCTTTGAAGCTGATTGATTGTCATCCCAAAAATTCTGGTCAGTAGTGAGCTGACGCATTTTATTTAAATCGTTCTCTTTTGCTTGAAGGTCAAAGATGCCTCCGCAATTCAGAAAATTTCTTTTCTGTTCTTTTAAAAAGTTCTTTTAGATCGCTATAGTCCATATATCAAATTAATATTCTAATCTCCTGATGAAATAAACATTTTATCATTAAGATATTTAGTTAAAGCAATATCATCCATATCGATTTCTACAAAATGCGAGTTCTCAGCGATGGATACCTGAGACCTTTCTTCCGATATTAAAATTACAATAGCATCAGTCTCTTCGGTAATTCCAAGTGCAGCTCTATGTCTTGTACCCATTTCTGGATCAACCATTTTACTATCAGTGAGAGGTAAAATACAGGCTGCAGAATCAATTAAATCATTTTGAACAATAACAGCTCCATCGTGTAAGGGTGATGAAGGGCTAAAGATTGATAGTAATAATTGAGTAGATACTTCAGCCCTTATTTGAGTTCCTTGATCTTTATAGGATCTCAATCCAGTCTCTCTTTGAATCACAATTAATCCACCCCAACCTTTTTCTTTAAGTTGCGAAGTAGCATCCACAATTGATGTTATAGTTTTAGGTGTCCCAACTCTAAAAATTTGCTGAAAAAATCGTGTTTGGCCTACATAAATTAAAAGTCTTCTAAGTTCTGGTTGGAATAAAATCACAAATGCCACCACTAAAACAGTTTGAAATTGATTTACCAACCACGAGGACGCACTAAATCCGAAGGCATTAAAAATAAATGATCCAATCATTAAAATAATTAAACCAACAAGCATTTGACCTGCCCTAGTCCCTCTAAAATAAAGATATATTTTATGAAAAAGCCAGCTCACTAGAATTAAATCAATAAGATCGATGAGCGTTATAGTTAAAAAACCTATTTCAAAAAGAATCATTTATGCGCTTCCGATAATTTTTTCAATAATAGATAGGCTTTTCTTTGTTTCATTAACATCGTGGACTCTAATCATTTTTGCGCCATTCATTAAACATGCATTAGCAGCTGCTAAACTACCCTCTAATCGTTCATTTGCAGGCAAATTTAGTAGTTCACCAATAAATGACTTTCTGGAAGGACCAACTAAAACAGGATATCCCATATCGCAAATTTGATCTAATTTACCTATGATTTCAAAATTATCATTTAATCCCTTTCCAAATCCTATGCCAGGGTCTAGGATAATATTTTTTCTATTGATCCCATTTTTAATTGCAAATTCTATTTGCTTAGAAAAAAAACTTTTAATTTCTTTAATTAAATCAAAATAATTTGGATTTTTTTGCATGGTTTTAGGGGTGCCTTTCATATGCATTACCACAACCGGTGCATTGAAATTAGAAATAACACTTGCCATCTTTGTGTCATATGTCAATCCAGAAATATCATTAATAATTGTTGCTCCATTATCAAGGCCAAATTTAGCTGTTGATGATTTATAAGTATCAACTGAAATCAAGCAATTAGCGTTTTTACCTAATTCCTTTATTAAAGGGGATATGCGATTAATTTCTTCACTATTTGAAACTGGGTCTGCCCCAGGTCGTGAAGATTCTCCACCAATATCAAGGATATCTGCACCAGTATCCAATAGCTTATATGCATAATCAATAGCGCTGTTAATTGAGTTAAATTTTCCTCCATCACTAAATGAATCTGGTGTCATGTTTATTATTCCCATTATCAAGCAATGATCTGGGTCGTCTAACCAAAGTTTAAATTTATCTTTATTCATCTTATATATACAAAAAGCGCCTTATGAAAAGGCGCTTTATATAACTAATTTAAATATTAATTGTAAATTAATTTTTTCTTGTAGTTTTTTTGGGCGCCTTAGCAGTTACAGAGCCATTCTTTGAAGGTCTTATTTTTTTTCCATTCATAATGGATAAAACATCTTCACCATTAATTGTTTCGTATTTTAATAATGCTTCAGCAATTTTATGCAATTTAGAAATGTCCTTCTTTAAAATCTTGTTCGCGGTTAGCTGTGCTTTTCTAACTATCTTAACTACTTCTTCATCAATGGTTTTTGCCATTTCTTCAGAATAATCGCGCTGACTTTGAATTTCCCTACCAAGAAAAATTTCTTCATTTTTCTTTCCAAAGGTCATAGGGCCAACAACATCGCTCATCCCCCATTCGCATACCATTTTCCTAGCAATGCTTGTAGCTTGCTCAATGTCATTTCCAGCTCCAGTAGTCATTTCTTTAAAAATTAATTCTTCAGCAGCTCTTCCACCCATTAAAATTGCTAATCTTCCAGTAATATATTCTCTCGAATAGCCATGCTTTTCATCCATAGGTAGCTGCATTGTGACACCTAAAGCTCTACCTCTAGGAATTATTGTTACCTTATGCACTGGATCAGCGCCTTTGGTTCTCGCTGCAACAAGAGTATGGCCTCCTTCATGATAAGCTGTAATCTTTTTTTCTTCATCAGATAAAACGACACTTGTCCTTTGAACACCCATCATTACTTTATCTTTTGCCTCTTCAAAATCAGCCATCTCAACAGATTTTTTCTTTTTTCTTGCAGCTAATAATGCTGCTTCATTAACAATATTTTCAAGATCAGCTCCAACCATTCCAGGTGTGCCTTGCGCAATCGCTTCTAAATTTACCTTTTTATGGTTCATTACAATTTTTTTCGAATGCACCTTAAGAATACCTAATCTACCCTTTAAATCAGGAGCATCAACAATAATCTGTCTATCAAATCGCCCAGGGCGAAGTAAGGCAGCATCAAGCACATCTGGTCGGTTGGTTGCCGCCATCAGAATTATATCTTCATTTGATTCAAAGCCATCCATTTCAACTAATAATGCATTTAATGTTTGTTCTCTTTCATCGTGCCCTCCACCTAAACCTGCACCCCTTTGTCTTCCAACAGCATCCAATTCATCAATAAAAATTATACAAGGCTGATTACGCTTTCCTTGCTCAAAAAGATCTCTTACTCTTGATGCGCCAACACCTACAAACATTTCAACAAAATCTGCTCCACTAAGACTAAAAAAAGCAACATTTGCTTCACCCGCTACTGCTCTAGCTAACAATGTTTTTCCAGTTCCTGGTTGACCTACAAGAAGAACGCCTCTAGGAATTTTGGCGCCTAATTTTTGAAATTGTTTAGGTTTTTTTAAAAATTCAACAACCTCTCGAAGTTCTTCTTTGCCTTCGACGCAACCCGCAACATCATCAAAAGTAACTTTAGGCATATCGGATGTCCAGATTTTAGCCTTACTTTTACCAAAGTTGAATATTGATTTCATTCCACCTCCACCGCCTTGCATTCTTCTCATAAGAAAAATCCAAAAACCTAAAATTACTATCCAAGGCAAAAGGTTTAGAAAATAACCAGTCCAATCTACAGTTTGCTGTTTAAAGCTATAGTCAACACCATTTTTATCCCATTCATTCATTACATCTCTATCAATGAAAGGTAGTTTTAATCTAAATCTTTTTAAATCTACCGATGAGCCACGTCTATTAATTATTGTTTGAACCTGCGCTAGCTCCCCATGGAAAACTTCATCGACTATTTGCGCTTTTAAAATTAGGCCTTTATTTAAAAATGATCGATACTGAGAGTACTGAACCTCAACTTCATCACCGTTTGGATTAGTAAAGAAATTTGATAGAAAAACAGCTGATACTAAGATGAAGACCCAAACAAAGCTAGTTTTGCTAGCTTTTTTCCATTCAAAATTATCAGGATTTTTATCTAGCCCAGAATCTGTCTTTTTATTCTGATTGTTTAATTTCTTTTTATTTGTATCGTTTGAATTAGAATTCATTTCTTAATTAACTCCCCCAAGTCTATAAACTGCATTTAAATTCCTTAATTTTTGATTATAATCCAAGCCATATCCTACAACAAATTCTGGTGGAATTTCAAAACCTACCCAATCAATCTTAAAACCTAGCTTTGCAATTTTAGGTTTTAAAAGTAGAGTAGCTATTTTCAACGATTTTGGATTTTTATTATCAATAAATTCTTTTACAAAATTAATAGTATTTCCACTATCTATAATATCTTCAACAATAATGATATTTTTTCCAGCTATTTCAGTAGATAAATCTTTTTCAAAATTAATTTTTCCATCTGATTTCATTCCTGAATAACTCGTAACTTTAATAAAATCGACCTCACATTCAATATCTACAGCTCTAATCAAATCTGATGCAAATATAAAACTACCATTTAAAACCACAATAAAAACTACTGATTCTAAATTATATGTATTAGATATCTCGGCACCAATCTCCGCAATTCTTGAGCTCAATTCTTCTTTGGAAATTACCTCTTTTAGATTTTCTCGTTCAATCATAATTGTACATTTTTTTCATATGAAAGTTCCATCATTGTTGAAGTATTTTTTGTCACTTTAACCTTATCACTAATTCTTTGTCCGCACAACCAAATAATATCATCATTTGCTGTTAATACAAGCTGGCTCTGTTTTTCAAAACAATCAATTTTATTATCAATTAAAAAGTCTGAAACTTTTTTCTTTCCATGCATACCAAGTGGCTGAAACGAATCTCCATATACCCATGACCTAACCTTAAGATTTTTATTTTTAACTTTTTCATAATCAATGACTTCTATATTTTTATCTTTTGTGAATGTTGGTTTGTCAATTTTTGATAGCAATAAAGAAGAGCCATTATTGAGGCGATATTTTCCAAAATTATCAATAGTTGTATTTGTTTTTCTTATTTTATTTTGATTTAAGATCCATTTTTTTCTATCTCTCAAGATTAGCCAGCTTTTATTTAATCTTAAGCTTGATCCAGTTTTTGATTTTGAAATGTAATCTTTAAGTAAGTTATATTTATGAGATCTCCAGGGCAAATTTGTTTCACCTATTATTTCTTTAATCAATATAAGCTTATGATAATTAGTGAAATAATTAAGCTCTTCATCTTTAATTTCAAAAAACCCGAGTGAATTTTTTGGTATACTTTGAGCAAATGACTTAATTATCAAATTAAGTTTAGAAACAGATTGGGTTGCCTTTTTTGATATATTAGAAAATTTATTAATAACGTCTTTATCAATTTTTTGAAGTTTAGTTAAAACTTTTTTTCTAACATAATTTCTTTTTATTGATAAGTCATTATTAGATACATCATCAACATAGTTGATTTTATTTGATTGAGCATAATTGATTATATCAATTTTATTATAACCTATTAAAGGTCTCACAATCTTACCGTTTATCGAGGGTATTCCTTTTAATCCATTGATCGAGCACCCATTGTCTAAATTCATAATGATAGTTTCACAATTATCATTTGCATGATGCGCAGTAAGAACATAATCATAGTTTTTTTCAATCAATGTTTGAAAGTAATGATTATATCTAATTCTTCTTGCCCACATCTCATCACTTTCATTTCTTTTAATAGTTCTTTTTTCAGCTTTTAGAATCAAGGGTATGTTTTTATCGGTGCATATTTTATAAACAAATTTTTCATGATTATCGGATTCTTTAGTTAAGCCATGGTTTATATGTATTGCGAACAATTTTCCAGATGGTATTATTTTTTCGCATAAATCTAATAAAACCACTGAATCCATACCCCCAGAAAGGCCAATTAATACCTTCTTATTTTCATTTATTAATGAAAATAAAGTCTTTGCAAAAGATCGTGTTGTAATTTTCATCTAAATTAAATGAATTCAGAAACTACTTGGGTAGCTGATTTTGCAGATGCCATAATATAGAAATGAACACAAGGCACTTTAGCTTCAATCAGCTCATCTACTTGTTTTACCGCCCAATCGATTCCAGCGTTTCTAATTTCAGTTTTTGATTTACCCTCAACAGCGCTAATTAGCTCGCTTGGGAGATTGATATGAAAATGTTTTGGGAGCATTGCTAGGTGTGACTCTGTTGAAAGAATTTTAATTCCTGGAATAATAGGTACATCTATTCCCTCTTTTTTGCACATCTCAACAAATTTAAAGTATGCTTTATTATCATAGAACATTTGTGTAACAATGTAATCAGCACCATTATCAACCTTCTGTTTTAAACTTTTTATATCAGTATTCATATCATTGGCTTCAAAATGTTTTTCAGGATAACCACCAACTCCAATACAAAAATTTGTTTTGAATGGGTCAATTAATGGCTCAAGATACTTACCTGAATTCATTTCATAAATCTGCCTAACAAGATCGCTTGCATATTTATTTCTATTTTTTTTATCATCAATTGGATTTGTTCTTAATTCATCTCCGCGAACAGCTAATACATTATTTATCCCTAAATAGTTAAGTTCAATTAACGCATCTTCGGTTTCTTCTTTGGTAAAACCATTACATAGAATATGTGGAACGGTTTCAATATTAAATTTATTTTTTATTGCAGCACTTATTCCAATCGTGCCTGGACGCTTTCTTCTAATATGCTGAGTTAGTTGACCGCTTCCATCATCCTGATAATATGACTCAGCTGACCGACTAGTTAAATCTATAAAAGGAGGATTAAATGGCGCCAATTGCTCTACCAGTTCAAATACTTTTTGCAATGACCCCCCTCTAAATGGTGGAATAATTTCATAGCTAAAAAGTGTCTTATCTGAATTATTAAAATAATCTATAATTTTCAATAAGTTAATAAAATTTCACATTTAATAATACTATTAATTCGTAATAAGAATAACTAGATGTCAATTTAAGAACAAATCTTAAATAACGTGATAAACCTTTAATCGAGGAGTTAATATGCTGGATACAATAAAGAGTTGGTTGAAGCAAATAACAGAAGTTGGACTTTTATTAATTGCTGCAGCAGTTGTACTTGAAATTATATTTGGTTCTGCCGTTCCTTTTATAGGAGTTGGTATACTTGATAATATTATCGCGATAACTGCAAAATTAGGTCAAGATGGTTTAATTGGTATTATTGCCATAGGAATCATTGTTTGGCTTTATTTGCGAAGATAATCTTCTGAAATAAAGGAGTAATACCATGATGGATAATGTAAAAAACTTTCTAAGAGGTGTAATGGACTTAGCTATGGTTGTAATTCCACTAAGTGTGGTTTTAGGTATCATATTTGGTCCTGCTGTTCCTTTCATAGGAGCAGATGTTATTGATAATATATCAGCACTAGTTAGTGACTTAGGCGGAAGTGGGCTAATAGGAATAATTACCCTAGGAATACTTTACGCTTTATTTAGACGATAATTTATCCTTATAGTTAAAACCCTCCTCTATTTTTAGAGCGAGGGTTTTTCTTTTTAAATGCCTAAGGATTTAAAATAACTTTCATTGATTGGTCACTCATTGCAACATCCATAGCTTCATGAACATCTGCAATTTGAAAAT
>Ga0208261_1000498_pt1 | contig 15234 bp, 17 predicted proteins | sample Knorr_S7_td_DCM__FD_185595 | JGI IMG/M metagenome (GOLD analysis project Ga0208261, IMG submission 185595) | Marine microbial communities from Southern Atlantic Ocean transect - Knorr_S7_td_DCM_ad_131m_LV_B (SPAdes) (version 3) | ecosystem: Environmental > Aquatic > Marine > Oceanic | place...
CATAAAGAGGATTCATATTAAAGCTCCTTAATTATTTGTACTAGCCTTCCAATCATACGAACCTCATAACAATCAAGATTCATATAATTATTAAAAAAGCTAAGATGCTTTTCATCATTTTTTGCTCTAGCTATTGCGAATCCTTTTGAACATAAACAAGAATATTCTTCTTCAAATTTTGGTCTATTGAAATGATCTTGTTTACCTCCACAATCATTACAAATTAATGATTGTGAACTTGGAAGTATTTCTAACAACCATAAAGTGTTATTTTTTACTCTTCTAAGAAGGTCTTCATATCCGAAAGGGATGTTATTTTGCCATTCACTATTTATATAAACTCTATCACCCGGGTTTAACTCAGGAGCATTTGAGTCATCATCAATAAATAGCCCCAATGCTTCATCAGTAAAGATATTAGGATCCCAATAAGCGTACATTGTGGGGTTAACGGGTTCTTTAGTTATAAAAAGTTTGTCCAACTCCTGAGTTCTATAGACAGGAATTTCGTTAGGCAAATTTGATAAAACATTTTGGAGAACAGTTTTATAACCTGAATTACTCTTATTTATACCTAGTAACTCTGATATATCAATTTGAAAAATCTTACATATTTTTACTAGATCATTAACCTTAATTTCTCTTTGATCAGTCTCAATTTTTGATAGCCAAACAGGAGATTTTTTCATCATTCGAGCAACATCAACTTGAGATAAGTTATTGTTTAATCTATATTTTTTTATCTTTTCACCAGTTGAAATTTGTGGTGTAAATTCATTGTTATCGGTATAAATTGCCATCTAGCTTATTAAAATGCCTTTTTGCTATTTTTATTTTATAATAATTTCCATATAGGACATATTGAATTTGATTATAAAATAAATTTAATAATAATGTGGTATATAAACCACTATTCTTGAATATAATTAAATAAAAATAAAACCTTATTAAAATGAAAAACTTTAAAGATGCCATAATTTCAGGTTTAGATGAATATCTAGAAGCACTCTTAAAAGCTTTAGATAACTTAAATTCCCATGAATTAAGATGGCAACCATCCTTAGAATCAAATAATATAATTTATCTTGTGTGGCACATGGCTAGAGTAGAAGATAACTGGATAAATAAAGTTATTGGAGGAAATGAAACAGTTTGGGAAAAAAATAATTGGGGATCAAAGCTAAAGATATATTTGGATGATGGTGATTATGGGAAAGGTTATGGCAAAGAAGATATTTCTAACCTGCCTGAAATGAACATAGATAAACTTTTAGAATTTTATCTAGATCAAAGAGAAGCAAGTCTTAAAGTTATAAATAAATTAAGTGAAGAAGATTTAGATAAAGATTATAAAAGATTAACTGGTGAATTAAAAAAAGGATATTGGATTCTTGGACATGTTTTAGTTGAAGAATCACAACATCTTGGTCAAATAGCTTATATAAGAGGAATGATTAAGGGTTTAAATAAATAAATTATTCCGGTAATTTATAGGCTCTAAAACCATAATAAGTATCAAATATTAGGAGAAATAAAGCTTGAATTATAACTCCAAATCCATGACCTATTATAGACTCTCCCTCTGCTATAAACTCAAAAATTAGACCTAAGGCTACAATAATATAAATAATATCTAAAAAAGAGTTAATAAATAAAATTTTATAAAGTTTCTTTCTCTGAGATATCTTATTTCTAGCAATTGGTATTACTCCCAGAATGAAATCAATCAATCCCCATAATAAGAATTGGATTGAAATAGCTCTCAAGAATTGATTATCAAAAAAGAATAGAGTTGCTCCTAAAATCATAGAAGATACTCCCCATCCCATAAGAAATAATGAAATTTGTCTGTTTAATTGATATAAATTTAGGTTATTATTTATCATAAAAAAAATATAATATTTCTAATTATATATAGGATGAAAAATTGATATGGAAAAAAATTGGCCAAATGTTTATAAAGAACTAGGAATAAAACCAGTAATAAATGCAAAGAGTTGGGTAACAATTTATGGTGGAAGTATTATGCGACCAGAAGTTATCAAAGCAATAGAAGAAGCTAGTTCAGTATTTGTTGATTTGGAAGAACTACACGAAACTGCAGGAGATTTTGTTTCTAATGTTTGTGGTTCTGAAATGTCTATAGTTACAAGTGGTTGCGCAGCTTCGATTGTTCTGATGGCTGCTGCAAGTATTACGGGAAAAGATAAAGATAAAATTTCAAAAATTCCACATACTGAAGGAATGAAAAATGAAATATTAATTCATAAAGGACAAAGAAATAATTATGATAAAGCATTTGAGATCCCAGGAGGAAAACTTGTTGAGTATGAAAATCATAATATAGAAGAAATGATTAATGATAAGACATGTGCGGTAGCTTACATAATTGCACCATTTTTTGATGAAGGTATTGGATTAGAAAAAACGATAGATATTGCACATAAAAATAAGCTTCCGGTACTTCTTGATGCAGCAGCAGAATTACCTCCGCGAGAAAACTTAACAAAATTTATTTCTCTTGGAGTAGATGCAGTCGGTTTTAGTGGTGGTAAAGGTATTGGCGGTCCACAATCAACTGGAATACTTACCGGGAAAAGAGAAATCATGGAAGCTGCTAAAATTCATAGTTTTCAAAATTTACATACTACAAAATCTGCTATTGGCAGACCAATGAAGGTTACAAAAGAAAATATTGTAGGTTTTATAACCGCTTTAAAATTATTCATTGAAGATGATGAAATCATAGAGCAAAATATTTGGTACAAAAAAGCTCAAAAATTAAAAGATAAAATCAATCCAAAAGATGGAATTAATATTTATATTGACGATGAGTATCCAAATAGACAAGGGCCAACGGTTGTAATGACCTTTGAAGATGATTATAAGGGACCAAAATCAGAAGAAATTATGGAAGAATTATCAAAAAATGATCCTAAAATATATGTTGGCGGAGGTTTAAATGATGGCCATGCATTTAAGGATGAAATTTACATAATTGTTCATAGTCTTGAAGAAATTGATATAGAGATAATTGCCGAAAAATTAAACGAAATTATTGAATAGTAAATTTTTTGTATAAATCTTCTGAACTTCTAAGAGTACCTTTATAACTTTCTACAACTATACCATCATTAAAATATATAAAAGTAGGAACTACTGATACATTATATTTTTTCACCATGTCACTATAATCATTATCTGCAATATTTATTTGTATTACCTTAAATTCTTCTGAATATGTTTTCTTAAAATTATTTATAGCTCTTTCACTAAGAACACATCCTAAGCAATTAGGAGAAAAAAATTGTACAACGATCTTTCCATTTTGTTCGATTGAACTTAATTCAATTTTTTCTTGTTGAGATGGTTCTTGAGGAGCAAAAATCAATCTAACTAAAATAAAAAATGCTGTTAATGAAATAAATATTAATAAGATAAATAATCTATTTTTTGAGATATAAAAATATGTAAAAGTTGAAATTACAAATGGAAAAATAAAAATCAATATGTAAAGAGAATTATGATTAATCCATGTAAACATAAGTTTATTTATTCCATTTTAGAACCAACAAATTTTGAAATGGCTCTTGCTGTTGGATCTGTATGAACATTGATTATAGAAGGCAAACCAGAATCAATAGCTCTCTCAATTGCTGGCTTAATTTCATCTGGTTTTTCAACCATTTCACCATAGCCACCTAATGATTCAGCAATCAAATCAAATCTAGTAAATCCAAGCTCTCTACCAGGTTTTCGAATACCTTCGACTCTAGCTGTCCATCCTTCATTATTTGATACCAAAATAATGATCGGTAAATTGTGTCTAACTGCTGTATCAAAGTCTTGTATGTTCATTCCTAAAGATCCATCACCATGAAGAGAAAAAACTTGGTTTTGAGGTTTAGCTATTTTTGCTCCAATAGCATAAGGAAGGCCAACTCCCATGCAACCAGTGGGACCAGAATTTATAGAATGACCTGGGAAAAAAGAAGGAATACTTTGTCTCCCATAATGAAGAATTTCATTACCATCAATAGTAACTATGGAGGATTTATCCATAATATCTCTTAGTTCTTTACAAAGTCTTAATGGATGTATAGGTATTTGATTTGATTCTTCTAAAGGTTTTACTCTTTCAAGTCTTTCATTATTTAAGTTGGATAAATGTTCTCTCCATTTATCCCATTTAGAAGATTTTAGATTTTTATTTTTAAATTCTTCACTTAACTGTGAAATTACTGCCTTGCAATCCCCAACAATTCCTAAGCTTACGTCCCTATTATGGGCAATTTCTTCTTCTAATATATCTACTTGAATAATTTTAGCATCAGGATTAATTCTATTACCATAGGTCATTATCCAATTAAATCTTGTACCTAAAACTAATACAAAATCAGTTTCTCTGAAAGCACTTGATCTAGCTGCAGGAAATGAATATTGATGATCATCAGAAACAATTCCTCTTGACATGGGAGTTGTATAAAAAGGAATTCCAGAATTATCAATAAATTCTTTAAGTTCCTTCGATGAATCCGACCAAAAAGATCCTCCACCCGCAAAGATAATGGGAGCATTTGAATTTTTCAGTAACTCTATAGTTTGTTTTATAATGCTTTCGTCTCCAGATGGACCAGAAGATAATTCAGATCGTGTAGCCTTAGAGGTGTCTTTTTCATTTATCTTTTCATATAGCACATCTTCATTACAATCTATATAAACAGGTCCAGGTCTTCCTGATTGACTTATTCTAAATGCATGAGATATTACTTGTGGATACTGATGTGCAAAAGTGGGTCTAAATGTAGCTTTTGAAACTTTTTCAAAAATTGATACCTGATCAATTTCTTGGAACCCTCCTCTGTAAAAATCTTTTACAGGACCTGCTCCTCCCAAAGTAATCATTGGAGCACAATCAATAAAAGCATTATATTGACCTGTTAATAAATTTAATGTTCCTGGACCAGAGGCAGCCGTTGTTACTCCTGGTTTTCTAGTAACTCTTGAATATGCATGAGCTGCCATTGCAGCTGCTTGCTCATGTCTAAAATCGTATGTTTTTATCCCTAAATCTTCGGAATTATTTATGATTTCATAGTTTGGACCACCCATAAGATAAAATAAGCATTCTGTATTTTCCTCTTTAAGTGTTCTTGCTACAAGATATGATCCATCAACTTCTGACATCTTTTCTCCTAATTGCCCTTTAATCTATCTGCTTCATCAGGTAAATCAATAAGACGTTTATAATATTTCTCTGGTTCTACAATATCCAATTTTCCTATATTTGTCATGATTTTTATAGCGTTCTCGTAGTCTAAGATATTGATTCTTTCAGGTTCAACATTTCCATCTGGAGTGGAATTATGCCAATTTATAAGTGGTAATGTAATTCCAGTCACTCTATAACCAAATGGAAGAAAAGCAGATGCTTCACAACCACCAAGGTTCATTAATTGTCTTTGAAATTTAAACCCTTTATCTGTTTCTTGTATTTTTTGTATAGCAGATAATAGAATAATTTCACCATCATTATTAAATGTAGAAATCCTATCTCCTGCTCTAATTATCGGCCCTAATCCTGATACAGCTCCTGGTAATTCACTACTCGTCTCTATTGAAACAATAATGGAATCATTTTTAATTCTTTTGCTATCTGCAATAACTCTAGCTCCCACTAAACCAACTTCTTCTGCCCTAGTAAAAATTGCTCGCATGGAATATTTTGTTTTAACATTTTTTAGTTTTTTAAAAGTTTCAAGTATTATCGAGCATCCTGCTAAATCATCAGCTACAGGAGTTATAACTTGATTACCACTGATTTTTGGTTCGGGTAAATCAAAAACCGCTGGAGCAGGTAAATCAATAGATTCATTAACTTCTATAATTACTTCTTTTTTAGTTAGCCATCGATAATCCTCAACTATAGAACTATCTGAAGATTTTAAGATTTTTCCTTTAACAATTTTTTCATTATCAAAAACTATAATTGGAGTAGACAAATTCTCACAATTTTTAGGAAGTCCCCCAAGTGGAATTGCTTTATATTTTGAATCAGAAATTTTTTCAGTGAGCTCAAACCCCGGATGATCCATATGAGATATAAAGACTAATTCTTCTTCAGATGTTCCTTCAATAAAAATCTCTATATTTCCCCATTCATCAATAGTAAATTCTAAGCCCATTTGATTAAGTTCATTTTGTATAAAATTTGAGATTTTATACTCATAGAACGAGGTTGTAGGAATTCCAGATATATTTAAAAAAGTTGATAATTCTTCTGATTTCATAAAATTACAATCATTAAAAAGCGTAAAAAAAAGTAATTTTCTTATAAATTACGATTTCTTTTTTTAAATTATTTTATACGATAAAGCGAAATAGTAATAAAATTTGATCTACATAATTTAGTTAATTGAAAGGAATAATTAATGGCAAAATATAAAGTAGTTTTTCTTGGCCCTGAAGACGATAGTCTTGAGTATGAAAAAGCAGAAATGGCAGATTTAGATGTTGAATTTGTAAAAGCTAATCCTAAATCAGAGGGAGAAGCAATGGAGGTTGTAAAAGATGCAGATGCAATCTTGAATAGAGCAGGATGGGGAAGTGAACAATTCATAAAATCAACTAAACACTGTAAAGTTTTAGCTGTTTATTCTCATGGTTTTAATCATGTAGATGCTGAAGCAGCTACTGAGCATGGAATGATGGTCACAAATGGAGCTGGTATGTGTGCGGAAGAAGTTTCTAACCAAGCAGTTGCATTCACATTAGCACTTAATAGACAAGTCGTTCAATACACACTCCAACTTAGGAATGGTGGAAAGTGGAATGGTGGAGAATTCAGTCCGATAGAACCATTAGATGAACAAACCCTAGGGATTATTGGTTTTGGAAACATCGGTAGACAAATAGCTAGAAAATTAGGTGCATGGAGAATGAAAACTCTAGTTTATGATCCATATTGCCCACCTTGGCTAATAAAGGAATATGGTGTTGAACAGGTATGGGAATTAAATGATATATTCAAAAACTCTGACTATGTTGTAACAATTGTTCCTCTAAATCCTGAGACATATCACATGATCGGTAAAGAACAATTTGATCATATGAAGAAAAGTGCATATTTTATTAATGTTTGCAGAGGTTCAGTTGTTGATGAAAAAGATTTAATCGACGCATTGAATAATAAAAAATTTAGAGGAGCTGGGCTTGATGTTTTTGAACAAGAACCCGCAGATCCAAATAATCCTTTATTTAGCATGGATAATGTTATTGTTGCACCTCATATCGCTGGACAATCAACAAGATCTGCATGGTTATCTAGAAGAAGAGCTTCTCAACAAGTAGCTGCTGTACTTAGAGGACAAAGGCCTACAGCTTTACAAAATCCTGCAGTAACATCTAAGTTAGAAATGCTTCAAGCTATGCCTGCTAATGAACCAAAATTATAAAGAAGGTTTTGGTGTCAAATAGTGTAATTGAAACAATAAATGTCTATAGAAACCCAGATTATGCACAAATAGTTTGGGTTTCTATAAAAACAAATGATGGCTTTGAAGGAATTGGAGAAACCTCTTATGTTCCTGAAACTGTAGAAAGTTTCATTTTGGGTCCTGCTTCTGATTATTTATTAGGTAAGGATCCTTCAAGAATAGATTTACATTGGGAAAAAATTTCAAAACTAGGAAGTTCAAAAAGAGGTAATTATTCAGCTGAAATGAGAGGGCTTTCAGCTATCGATATGGCCTTGTGGGATTTAAGTGCAAGAAAGCTGAATGTTCCACTTTATGAATTACTAGGTGGTCTTTATAGGGATAAAATCAAAGTTTATAATACTTGTGCAGGATACTCATATGGGGTTAATAGAAAGCCTTATGAAGCAGGAGATATTGATTTCAGACAGGATAAACCATATGAAGATCAGCATGCTTTCATTAATGATCCTGCAGGATTAGCTGAAAGTCTTTTAGAGGAAGGATTTTCAGCAATGAAAATTTGGCCTTATGATCAATTTGTAAGTAATACAGATGGCAACATGATTGATTTAGCTCAACTAGAAGAAGGAACTGAACCTTTTAGAATTATTCGTGAAAAGCATAAGAATAAAATGGAAGTTATGGTTGAATTACATTCTTACTGGAATTTACCTTCTGCAATAAGAATAGCAAAATCTGTTGAGCCTTATAAACCTTTTTGGATTGAAGACCCAGTACCGATGGATAATTTCGATACTTTATACCAGTTTAAGAATTCTACAACAATACCTACTACTGCATCAGAAACTTTGTCAACAAGATGGAGTTTTAGAGAGATGTTTGAAAAGCGGGCAGTTTCAATTTGTATGTTTGATATTTCTTGGGTTGGAGGAATATCTGAAGCAAAAAAAATATCTAGTATGGCTGAGGCTTATAATCTTCCAATCGCAACACATGATTGTGTTGGGCCATTAACTTTAGCATTTTCTATTCAATTATCTTTAAATGTTAGAAATACACTAATACAAGAAACTGTAAGAGCTTTTAATAATACTTGGTATAAAGAAATAGTTTCGAATATGCCAGTAATTAATGATGGATTTGCGCATTCTACAACTGAATTAGGATGCGGAGTTAAGCTTTCAAAAAACTTTCTTGAGAATAAAAAGACCTCTATTAAGACAAGGTCACTGTAAGGAGTAACAAAATGACAAAAATAGCTGATCCTGTTCAACTTTTTAATTGCCCTGGACCAAAACCAAATGGTCTTCAGGCAACAAAAGATGGATTATGGGTAATTGATCAAGGGAATAATTATGCATACTTATTAGATTGGAAGGATGGAAATACTCTAAAAAGCTTTGAAACAGAAACTGATAAATCTTCTGGAATTACGGTAGATGATGAGGGTAATATTTGGGTTGCTTCTACATACAATTGTAAAATCTATAAAATAGATTCTACTTCTGGAGAAACAATAGATATTTTAGAATCACCAGGTCAAGGAATGAATGCTACAAGAGAACATGAATCAGAGAAATTCCAAAATACAGGTGATCATGGATTAGAATGGAAAGATGGACTTTTATATGTCGCCTCTCCTCCATCTCAATATATACATGTTATGGATACAAAATCATGGTCAGAAATAAGTCGTACAAAAGTTCCTGGATATAGAGTTCATGGAATAGCTTGGGCAGAAGAAGAAGGAAACATTTGGGCTGCTGACACAGCAATGGGGATTGTAACCAGAATTAGATTATCAGATGGAAGGGTTTATGATAGTTTTAGAGTTCCGCATCCAGTTCAAGTTCATGGAATGACTATAAAAGATAATGTTCTTTGGTACTGTGATGATAGAAGACCAATTGGCTATTTAGACGTTAGTATGGAGCCTGACTTTTAGAATGTTAAATAAAGATAATCAAGGCAAAGTAATGACTGTGCTTGGCCCTATTGAACCAAATCAAGTAGGAAATACAACAACCCATGATCACGTACTAATTAATTTCCAAGCGATATTAACTGAGCCCCTAAATCCTAAAGAAAAAAAATATATGGATGAAAAAATCAATCTTGAAAATATTGGTTGGGTAAGATTTAACTGGTCATCCTCAAAGGATAATCTTACTTATGAGGATAAAGAGATCGCTATAGAAGAATTAGGCCATTATAAAAAATCAGGTGGTCAAACAATTGTTGATGTTACGAATATTGGTTTGGGTAGAGATCCTGAAAAATTAAAAAATATAAGCCAAGAAACGGGTGTAAATATAGTAATGGGATCGGGTTTCTATGTAGAGCTTGCTCAGAAAAAAGGATATACAAATGATGGAATAGAGTCTATGTTTGAAGTAATCATGGACGATATTAAATTTGGAGCGGATAAAACAGATATTAAATCAGGAATTATAGGTGAAATTGGATGTTCTTGGCCATGGACAGATAATGAAAAGATTTCTATGGAAGCTTCAGTAATGGCTCACAAAGAAACAGGACTTCCTTTACTTATTCATCCAGGAAGAAATCAGTTTGCTCCTTTAGAAATAATTAACTATATTGAAAACTTAGGTGCAGATCTTAGCAATGTTGTTATGGGACATGTTGATAGAACAATATTTGACTACGACATTCTTAAGGATACAGCAGATACTGGTGTATATATAAATCTTGATTTGTGGGGTCATGATAGTCCCTTTTATCCTCTAGCTCCAGAAACTTACATGCCTGGAGATCATCAAAGATTAGATATGATTGAGTTCTTAATTGAAGAAGGATTTGAAAATAGAATTCTTCTAGCTCAAGATATTTGCACGAAACATAGACTAAAGAAATTTGGAGGCCATGGCTTCGATCATTTATTAACTAGAATTGTGCCTTGGATGAAAAGTAGAAAAATTGACCAAAAAAACATTGATAAGATGATGGTTCAAAATCCTCAAAAAATGCTTACAATTAAGTAATGATAAAAAAAATATTATTAATAGTTTTTATTTTTTTCAGTTGTTCAAACGAATCAAATAATATTGAATCAAATCCAGAAAATATATCTTTATTTGTTATTACAGAAGATATAGCAGTTGGAGAAAATAGAGTTTTATTCACTGTTTTAGATAAAGAAGGAAATAATATTTCTCAAAACTTAAAATTCAGTCTAAAAAAGTTAAATCATGAAGAATCAAAATCTATAGAAGATTATGAATTAATTAATTGGCCAGGTAAAAGAATTGTTTTCAAGACTAATATAAATTTTGATACTGCTGGTTATTGGGAAATCATTAGTCACTATAGAAACAGTAAAGCAAGTGGTGTAATTGATGTTAAAGAGAAATCCAATACTTTATCCGTAGGAGAAAATATTTCATTGATAAAAACTCCTTCTTTAAAAGAAAAAGAAATGAATGAACTATCAACTGATGTAAACCCTAATGAAAATTTATACAAATATAGCCTTGATGAAGCCTTAAGTACAAATATTCCTATTATTTTATCTTTTTCTACTCCAGGATTATGTGTAACTGCTACGTGCGCCCCACAACTGAGTGAGTTGAAAAGTTTAAGTAATGATTATGAAGATAAGATAATCATCATACATGTAGAGATATGGGAAAATTTCAAAGAAGTTATGAACTCAGGAGATTTTTCTGTAGGGATATTAAATAAATCAGTAGAAGTATTTGGGATTACAAGTGAACCTTGGACTTTCTTAATTAATGAGGAAGGAATTGTAAAGAATCGATATCAAGGCTATGTAGATTCAAAAGAGTTAAGAGAAGATTTAGTTAAAATCAATGTTCATGATCAATAAATTCTAAATCAACAAGTTTATTAATAGATTCACCTTTATATTTTGATTTAACATACTCTATTTTCAATTTATTTCCTGTAAGCATATGAGATTGTATGTGGGAATAAGTATAAGCTAAGTTAATTTTCTCCAAAGAAATATTTGGGTCTATATGAAAAGACTTAGTCAGATTATTTTCATCTCTAATTTTTATTAAAGCTACACTTTTTTGCCTTCCTGATTTCAAAAAAATATCTATGTCTTTATCTTCAGCCCAAATCATTTCTTTACTGTCATTTAATTCTGTTACAACGCCTGCTTCTATAAATGTTATTTGACCTTCAAAGTTATTAGTATTAGAACAAGATAAAATTGTAAATAATAAAATTATTAGAACAAAAAGTTTATTCATTTTCTATCTCAAGAAGTAATTCTTTTGCTATGTCAATAAGATGTTGCTTTCTTGGAGTTTTTGCAATTTCAATAGCTTCTAATAAATCATTTTTTGATTCTTCTATATTCCCTAAAATTCTAAATAATTGCCCTCTTTCAATATAATAAGCAGCCTGAGATCTATCCATTTCAATAGCTTTGTTCAATTCAAACATTCCAGTTTCAAAATCAAACATATTCACATAATTTTTACCTCTCCAATAATATATTGATGAGTCCTCCGGCTCTATTTCAATAGCTAAATCAAAAATTTCCATAGATTGATCATAAAGTCCTTTTTGAGTCTTTACTGCACCTAAAACTATCAATGCCCTAACATCATTTTGATCAATTTGCAGAGCTCTATCAGAAAAGGTCTCTGAAGCATCATAATCTTCCATGTAGTAGAGTACTAAAGATTTCTTAGAAAGATGAGAGGCTATAGAAGAATTTATAGAAATAGCTTTATCTATATACTCTAGTGATTTATCTAATTCATTTTGAAGTAATAATGATTCAGAATAGGATTCCCATGCTTTGGAAAACTTTGGATCAATAATAACAAGTTTCTCAAATGTATTTTCAGCTTCCTTATATTTACCTTGCCTTAAATAGTTATTTCCTTTTATGTATAGATCTAACGATGCTTCTGGAGAATATGTATACACCTTTACTTCTTCAATTTCTTCATTAGAAAAGTCACATGAAAAAAGAAATAATATTAATGCAACAAAAAGGATCAATACTATGGATATCGAAGTAAACTTAAGAATTATTTTTGGATTTATATTCATAATATATAAACTAGTTTCTCGAGAATTTCTTTTTCTGTTTTATTCCCGGATTTTATATCTATATCTAACTGAAGTAAATTTTTTAATATATCTTTCATTCTTTTATTAGAAAACTGTTTTGATTGATTAAGAATTTTATTAAATGCAAAAGAAGAATTTACTTGAATTTTCTTTTGAATCTCTTTAGGATCATTAATTTGGATAAGGTTTTGAGTCATTATAATCAATCTAACTTGTCTAGATAGCATCTGTTGAATTGAGAAAAAATTTTGCCCATTTGAAATCATTTGATCTAATAGCTTAGATGCGCTAATTATATTTTTTTCTAGAATTGAATCTATTAGCTCAAAAATAGAGCTCTCTCTTATGCCTGAAACCATTATTTCTACATCTTTATCATCAATGATTTGGTCTAGTTTATAATTACTAAGTTTTATTAGTTCATTATCTAAATATCTATAGTTACTTCCTATGAGGTCAATAAGTTTATTTACTCCTGCTTGTGAAATATTAATATTATGAAATTTTTGCCTTTCAGCTATCCAAAGCTTAATTTTTTCCCAAGATCCTCTACCTGTAGGAATATTGAACAAAAATATTTCACTCATATCAGATATATTTGAGACTTTATTTGACCTTAAGTTAATTTCTTTACTTTCAACAAATATAACCTCATTTACATTAGGCTTATTTAGAGTAACTTCAATAAAGTCTTTCCAATCGTCTGATTTTGAAGCAATTATTTTAGAAACTAAATCATGAAATACCAAAATTCTTCTACCACCAAATAAAGAAATTGTATGAATATATTCTTTGTAATTATTAAATGAAACATTTGCAGAATAAACAATATTAAGATCCAATTCAGGATCCTTTTTATCACCTATTAAGTTTTCGAGTTTTTCTTTAGTTGAAAACTCATCATTGCCATGAAGTAATTTTATCAATACTTAAAAATAAATTGTTGGTATCATTTAAATAAGAAATTTAATAAATATATTATTACAAATTGATGAGAAATTTCATTCTATTGATACCAAGATTAATTTATTTTGGTAGTCAAATTTTAAGAGGACTATTCGATCCTAAAATACCATTAAAAATAAAACTGGTGATAATTTTAGGTTTATTTTATGTTATTGCACCAAATGATATATTAAAAGATTTTATTCCCATCATTGGGCAAATTGACGACATTATAGTTATCGCTCTTACAATGTTAATTTATAAGTATCAGACCCTTAAGAATTCATTTATCAATGATAAAGATTCCAAAAATCAAGAAGATAAAATTGTTGATGGGGAGTTTAGAAATATAGACGATAAAGAAGAAGAAAAAAGTAAGGATAAACCCTAATGGGATTTAAGTGTGGAATAGTTGGTCTGCCTAATGTTGGAAAATCAACATTATTTAATGCCCTAACTGAAACCAGTAACGCTCAAGCAGAGAATTACCCTTTTTGTACTATAGATCCTAATGTAGGCGAAGTTGCTATACCTGATGATCGCCTTAAAGCATTAGCTAGAATAAGTGATTCCAAATCAATAATACCTACAAAAATGTCATTTGTAGACATAGCAGGTTTGGTAAAAGGAGCTTCCAAAGGTGAAGGCTTAGGCAATAAATTTCTTGGGAATATTAGAGAAATGGATGCTATTGCATATGTTATAAGGTGTTTCGAAGACTCAGATATAGTTCATGTAAACGGAACTATTAACCCCGTAGAAGATAGCGAGATTGTAGAAACTGAATTAATGCTTTCTGATCTAGAAAGTATTGAATCAAGAATTCCATCAATAGAAAAAAAAGCTAGATCTGGAGACGCTGAAGCTAAAGAGTTATTACCTATCATTAAAAGTGTTCATGAATTATTAAGTTCAGGTAAACCAGCTAGATTATTGAAAGTATCAGAATCTGAAAAACCTATATTGAAAAATCTGCAATTATTGACAAGCAAACCAGTACTTTATATATGCAATGTTTCAGAAGAAGACGCAACTACAGGAAATAAGTACTCTAAATTAGTTCAAGAAATAGCAAATGAAGAAGATGCTCTTTCGATCATAATTTCAGCAAAAATAGAATCTGAGATATCTCAACTAAATACAGAAGAAAAAAATGAATACTTATTAGCAATAGGATTAGAGCAATCTGGCTTAGAGCAGGTGATTCAGTCTGGTTATAAACTTCTTAATCTAATAACTTATTTCACATCAGGACCTGAAGAATCTAGGGCTTGGACTGTTCCTAAAGGATCTAATGCGCCAAGAGCTGCAAGAGAGATACACACTGATTTTGAAAAAGGATTTATTAGGGCAGAAGTAATCAGTTACAACGATTATGTAACCTTAGAGGGCGAAAAAAAATCCAAAGAGGCTGGCAAAATGAGAGTTGAAGGGAAAAATTATATAGTTGAAGATGGGGATGTTATATATTTCAGATTTAATGTTTAATTATTATTCCTTAAAATAATTTTATAAAACTAATAGTTACAGTAGGTTCAATCATTAAAAAAAGGATTTATTCGTTATCAAGAAACTAAGTATTAATAATTTATCTAAGTTAAGTCTTTGAGTGAATCAAAAAAATCAGGTAAATTAAGATAAGTAAGTAAATAATTTATCATTAATTACATAGATTTTAATAACTTTTTATTTTCAGTATAAATGGAGAAAACATTGAACGAAGAAATTGGAAAAATTGAAAAACCTAAAGCAGATAAAGTAATGGGGAAGAAAAAAG
>Ga0208261_1000499_pt1 | contig 15230 bp, 13 predicted proteins | sample Knorr_S7_td_DCM__FD_185595 | JGI IMG/M metagenome (GOLD analysis project Ga0208261, IMG submission 185595) | Marine microbial communities from Southern Atlantic Ocean transect - Knorr_S7_td_DCM_ad_131m_LV_B (SPAdes) (version 3) | ecosystem: Environmental > Aquatic > Marine > Oceanic | place...
CTTGGTCGATATTTTGTAAAGACATTTTTTCAAAGAACTTTTTAGCATCTGAGTGTTCGGCTTTTGCAAAAGTAGCAGGATTACCATAATTCATCGTATAATCCTTAGCCCAACCTGTTGCAGGCCATCCTTTTGTTCCACAATCTTTCCAGTTACCTGCTTCAGTAAAAGTATCAGGATCACAAACTTTATGTTCTGGAAGCTGAACTCCTACCATGTCAAATTCACCAAAAAACCAGTGAGGTGACCATAGATATAACATGAATGGTTCTTTTCTCATATAAGCAGCTTTTGCCTCTGCAATAGCAGCAGCTTCTGTACCAAGTTCATCTGCTTGAAAGTCAATTCCTAAAAGATCAAGTCTTTTTTGGTCATGACAGTTCCAACCAGCAACAGGACATCCAATAAGTCTACCTCTATTTCCAGTTTCGATAGTAGCAAATTCTTTTTTGTGTTTATTTAAATCTTTCCAAGTTTTAATACCAAACTTTTCAGCAGCGTATCTTGGGATCCAATAATCAGATAATCCAATAATTCCAGATGTACCTAAAAGATCAACACTTCCATCTCCACTGTAAGATCCAACTACTTTACCTTCGTAAATAAGATCTTCGTTTAACATTACAGAGTCAGCCTCTGCGTAACTTGGCCAGCTTTCACAAGCAAAATCTAGTTCACCTGCTGCGATTGCTTCCCATAACCCAGTTCCTGATGGAAATACAGTTTGTTTAACTTTGTATCCCATTTCTCGTTCAAGGATTGCTACAGCAACTTCGCAGGTAATTATACCACCTGTCCAGTCTGCAATAGCTGCGTGTAATCTTTTTGCAGCATTTGCTGTTCCAAAACTACCCACAAGTAGCACTAATGATAAAAATAGTGCTGATATTGTTTTTGTTAATTTCATTTTTTTCCCTCCAATGAATTTTTTAAAAACTTATTTTAGTGCGAAAGAGGTATAAATGTAAACCCCTTGGAAAAATGGCTTTATTTCTTATCAAATGACAATTTATTTATAAACCTAGAGCGTGTCTTTGCTTTTTGGTCCATGCAAGAGTTATTCTATCAATGATGATAGCTAGAAGAACAATACCTATTCCAGCAGCAAGGCCTCTTCCGGTGTCAGATCTAGCCAAACCATTAAATACCTCTAACCCCAAACCCTTGCCACCAATAAGCGGTGTAACTATCTGCATTGCAAAGGCCATTATTACTGTCTGATTAAATCCAATAACCAAGCTTGGGATTGCTAGTGGAAACTTTACCTTATTTAGAGTTTGAATAAGAGTTCCACCAAAAGATCTCGATACCTCTGAATATGTTCCAGACACTTGTGTAAGACCTAAGCAAGTTAATCTGATAATTGGTGGTATGGAATAAATAACAGTAGCTAAAACCGCAGATACAATTCCACCTCCGAAAAACATTAACACAGGAATTAAATAGCAGAAATAAGGTAGTGTCTGCATTGCATCTAAAACAACATTTTGAATATTTCTGAATCTTTCATTGTAAGATGCTATTATTCCAAGTGGCACTCCAATTACAAAACATAAAGCAACTGATACTAGGACTGACGACAATGTTATCATTGAGTGAGACCAAATTCCACACGCCCCAATAAAAAGTAATAGTAGCGCTGTAATGAAAGCAAATCTAATTCCAACAGTAATATATCCTAGAGCTACGAATACACCCATAGTGTACCACCAAGGTATATGAGTTAAGAAAACATCTAATGGACGAAGTAAGTTGAGATAAACAAATGCCCTTAAGCTCTTTGTGAATGCGATGAAACCAGGATTAACCGTTAAATTCTCTACAGTGTTTGTGATTGGTTGTCTAATAGATAATCTCCACTCTTCTGGAAAAGTTCCAAAATTAAAAAAATAAGTGTCAATTAAAGAAATTAAAAGGAAAACAATAAAAGATGGAATTATATAATATCTTTTGCTTATAAACTCTCTAATATTTTCTCCAGTTGTTTTATTAAATATTGAAAATGAAAATTTAAAAAAGTAAGCAATTAAATTAGTGCTAAACTTACAAATATATTGAATGATGTCATGTAAAATAATTAAAGGTTTTTCCAAAACTCTTGCTAATTGATATTTGTACCATCCTTGAGGAAGTAAATAAAATTTTTGTACATCAGATGGAAGTCTATCCTCGGTTTTGCTGAATGACATACTAAATCTGTCAAACATTATAGCCATGAATAAAATACAAAGACCTCCCTCCATAGCCCAACCAACATCTAATCTTCTGATAGCTTGCCAAACTTGACCGCCGATGCCTTCTGCTCCAATAAAACACGCCAGAACTACAAGTGCTAAAGCCATCATTATAACTTGATTTATACCCATCATTATACTTGGTAAAGACAGAGGTATTTTTATTTTAAATAATAGCTGTAATTTGTTTGAACCAAAAGCAGTTGCACTCTCTATGGTTTGTGCTGGTACTTGTCTTATCCCTGTATTTGTTAATCTTATAATTGGAGGCATACCGTATATCATAGTTGCTAATATTGCTGGAGCACCTCCTATCCCAAAAAAGAATAATGCAGGAAACAGATAAACAAAAGCAGGCATTACTTGCATTGTATCTAAAACTGGTTTCATAAAATTCTCGAACCTATCACTTTGAGAACATAAAACTCCTAGTATAAAACCAACAATCACACATAGTAAGACTGATAAACCCATCAAAGCAACAGTTTGAAGTGAAGGTTCCCACATTTTGGTTGCACCCCAAAAATAAACTACAAATAATGAGTAAAGTCCCAACCTTAAGCCACCTGCAATGAGACAGGGTAAGAAAAAGATCGCAGCAATTAAAGGCCAAGGAGATTCTAACAAAAAATCCTCTACAAAATAATAACAGGCTTTAATGTAACCAGCTATAATTTTGGTCATCCACCTATAGTTCTTTTTTAAAAAATCCTCACCTTCATTTACCCAAGCAGTAAAAGTAAATTCATCAGTTACAAATTTTGGAAATTTCGATGGACCTTCATTTTGAGAAGATAGCCATAAAGCCACTAAAAACACTAAAGCAACAATTGAATATGTAATTATATTTTTTGATTGGTTAGATTTTCCTGTAATTTCTGCACTACTAGACATTTTAAAAAACAAAAATAGAATAATTAATTTTACATTTAAAGTAAAATATTGTGTATTTTAAAAAATAATAAATAAATTGATGAATAAAGACCAAAAAATCACATGTTCAAACATTTGGAAATTATTTGGTCCAGACGAAAAAAGAGTAATTAAGGAGCTGGATAAAAGTTTATCAATTAAAGAAGTCCAAGAAAAAACAGGTCATGTAGTTGCTGTAAGGGATGTTAGTTTCTCTATTCAAAAAGGTGAAACTTTCGTAGTAATGGGTTTGTCAGGAAGTGGAAAATCAACTTTAGTAAGGTGTATATCAAGATTAATAGAACCCACATCAGGAACTGTAAAAATGGATGATGTTGATGTTACTAAAATGAGTTCTAGAGATTTACTTGAACTTAGAAGAAATAAAATGAGCATGGTATTCCAACATTTTGGTCTTTTTCCTCATAGGACTGTATTAGAAAATATTGGATACGGCTTAGAGGTTAGAGGAACAAAAAAAGATGAAAGGTTAGAAAAATCGATGGAAGTTTTAAAAATGGTAGGATTAGAGGGATGGCACAACAACTACCCGCGAGAACTTTCAGGCGGTATGCAACAAAGAGTAGGTCTAGCAAGAGCGCTTGCAGTTGATCCTGAAATTTTAATTTTTGATGAACCATTTTCAGCATTAGATCCATTGATAAGAAGAGAGATGCAAGATGAATTATTAAAAATTCAAGAAAAACTTCAACGAACTATGGTTTTTATAACTCACGATTTTTTAGAGGCTATTAAAATGGGCGACCACATTGCAATAATGAAAGATGGTGAAGTTTCACAAGTTGGAACACCAGAAGAAATAGTTGCTAACCCTAAAGATCAATATGTTAAAGATTTCTGTGAAGATGTTCCAAAATACAAAGTTTTAAGTGCAGGTAAGGTTATGAGAAAAGAATGTTGTGATGAAACTAAAAATTTATTTTCAAAAAAGACAGATTGTATTATGGATAACCTAAAAATTGAAACTTTGATCGATAAATTAGTGGATACAGATAAAAGTTATCCTGTAATATGTAACGAAACTGGAAACTTGTTAGGTGAAATTGACAGATCAATCGTTATGAAATCAATGAAATCTAAATCTTAATTAATAAAATTTTTTACTTCCTTTTATAGGTTTATTTTTTTGCGCGTCTCTCCATATAATTATAAAACCTGCAAACACAATTAATAAGACTCCTGGAAAAAGCTGAGACCAAGGTGCTTCGTTAAAAAAAATCCATCCTAATAAAAAAGAGGAGGGGATTCCAAAATATTCAAAAGAGGCAAGTTTGCTTAATGAGATTAGTCTATAAGCATATACAAATAATATTGCAGCGGTACCCCCTAGTATTCCAGTTAAAACCATTAACATTAAATCCTTCATCGAATTAACAGTAAAATCATTTGATAAAATAATAAATAACGTCAATGCACCAATTACATTAAAGATTAAAGTATAAAACTGTATTTTTGATGTTGAAAAATTTGGTGGAATGAATTTTAATATCATTACTGTAACACCCCATGCAAAAGCTGTTAATATTGAAAAGATTGAAAAAAAATTAAATATTTCACTTGTGGGTCTTAAGATTAATACTACTCCAATAAATCCAATTATAATCGCTGACCATCTGTAAATACCAACTTTATCTTGTAGAAAAATTATTGAGAGTATTACAATAAAAAATGGTGAAGAAAACGTTAATGTCATAGCGGTTGCAAATTCAACATTAATTACAGAGATAAAAATAAATATATTCATCGCTAAAAAGCATAAACCTCTAAAGCAACAAAGAGATAAAAATTTCTTATTTATATTTTTAAAAAGTGTGCTGTATTCTTTAGAAATCAACAGCAAAACAAGCAAGGGTATAATTGCAAAAAAATTTCTAAATACAGCTAATTTAAGCACAGAATAGTCACTACCTATTAATCTTATTACAACTAAGTATAGATCTACACAAACTACTCCTAAAAGCATTGTAACGATTGCTAATATAGTTTTTTTGAAATCTGCTTTTTCTTTTGCGATTTTCATTTATTTTTGTAAATTAGTATAAATTTTTAAATAAATATGCAAAATTTTAAACTTAACAAAACTGATTTATTAGGAGCTCAGGATTGGACTTTTCCAACATTTACTGCATATGGACCAGGAAGATTTAAAGAAATTGGGAATTTTTGTAAAAATTTCAATATTCAAAACGTTTTAATTGTAACAGATAGTGGAAGTATAAATTTACCCTTTATAAGTGATCTACAAAATTTACTTTTAGATTCTAAAATAAAATCAAATATTTATTCCAACATATCACCCAATCCTAGAGATGATGAAATAGAGAGTGGATGTAAAAAATTTAGAGACGGAAGCCATGATGGTATAATTGCTATTGGAGGAGGCAGTGCTATGGATGGGGGCAAGGCTATATCCTTAACAGTTAATAGTGGGATTCCTTTATGGGATTTTGAATTTTTAGATAAAGTTCCAAGAGACCTTAAAGGAAAGAATCCTTTTCCAAAACTAATAACTATACCAACAACTTCTGGAACGGGCGCTGAAACAGAAAACACTGCTATGGTTACTGATACCAAAAAAGGAATGAAATTTTGTTTGTGGCATCCAGATGCTAGACCTTGTTTAGCATTAGTTGATCCAGAATTAACTTTAAAGTTACCGGCAAACTTAACAGCATGGACTGGTGTCGATGCGATGATTCATGCGATTGAAGGTTATAGTGTACCGATGTTTCATCCGTTATGCGATGGCTCTGCATTGGAAAGCTTAAATCTGATTTCAAAATCATTGAAGTTAGCTGTAAATGAACCAGACAATTTAGTAGCTAGAGGGGGAATGATTATAGGATCTTACTTAGGAGGGATAGCGTTTTTGAAAGGGTTAGGACTAGTTCACGCAATATCTCATATGGTAGGTGCAGAATACAATACCCACCATGGACTTACAAATGCAATAATTCTACCAACAGTAATGGAATATAATTTACCTGGATTAGAGGAAAAAGTTCAACGAATGTCAGAAGCGATGCAATTTGATGATCATTCTGTAAATGGTTTTAAAGAAAATTTAAATAAAATGTTAGATGAAGTCAACATACCAAGAGGATTAAATGAAATTGGTGTACCTGAGGACTCATACAAAAGAATTGCCAAAAAATCTATGCTCGACCAGGCATATGGTCAAAACCCTAAAAAAGCAACTTTAGAAGAGGTTGAACAACTAACTTTAAAAAGTATTAAAAAAGCTCGTTAGGGCAAATGCTAGAAAACAAAAAAGTATCTGAAATTATTAAATTAATTCAGACCAAACAAATATCAGTTAAAGAAGTAGTAGAATTCTATTTAGCAAGGATTGAAAAGTATAATTCAAAATTAAATGCAATTGTTCTTTTAAAAGAGACTGAAAAAATTTTAGAGGATGCTGAAAAAAAAGATAATCAAAAGGATAAAAATAAATCTTTGTTTGGATTACCGTTAGCTGTTAAAGATTTAAGTGATGTAGTTGGAATTCAAACAACTTACGGTTTTAAAGGTTACAAAGATTATTTTCCAAAAAAAAATTCTTTTTTTGTGGATAAACTAATTGAAAACGGCGCAATAATAATTGGAAAAACTAATACAGCTGAACTCGGAGTTGGAGGACATACAATTAATAGACTTTTTGGTCCAACTTCAAATGTTTATGACTTAAGCAAGTCGTCAGGTGGTTCAAGTGGAGGTGCAAGCTCAGCAGTTGCTGCTCAATTAATTCCCTTTGCTGATGGTACAGATCAAATGGGTTCATGCAGGAATCCAGCTGCATATTCTAATATATACGGTTTTAGACCAACCCCAGGAGTTATTGCTTCTGCTAGATCAGATAATCAAAAAAATATTCCTATTTTAACTACTCCTGGATTTTTATCTAGAACACCAGACGATATGACAATTATTTTAGATAGTGTAACTGGAAAACACAATTTGGATCCATATTCTTTCGAATTGAAATCTAATTTTCAAAACTTTGATATAAAAGACTCAGAATTTAAAAATATCAAAATAGCATGGTTATCTGATATTAATGGTAATTATAAATTTGAAAATGAAATTTTAGAAATTTGTGAAAAAAAATTAAGTGAATTAAATAAACAAAGTATAAAAATAAATTTTTTGAAACCAAGTATTAATACTGATGATCTATGGGATTCGTGGTTAACATTAAGATCAAGAAGTATATTTATGGATGTTGGAAGTATGAATATTCAAGATATTGATGAAATGACTTTTCAGACAATTTGGGAGTACAATAGGGGAAAAACTATCAAAGATAATGACATCGATATTGCATTAGAAAAAAGAAAAAAGTCTATCAATGATATAAATCAATTATTTAAACATTACGATTTTTTAGCATTGCCATCAGCACAAGTATTTCCATTTAAAAAAGAATTAAATTACCCAGAAAAAATAAATGATTTTAAACTAGATACTTATCATAGATGGATTGAAGTTTTTATATTGTCAAGCCTATTAGAATTACCAACTATAACAGTTCCAGTTGGTTTTAATAAAAATAAACTACCAATGGGTATGCAAATAATAGGAAAAAAGAAAGATGATTTAAAAGTACTTGCATTTGCAAGAAAATACGAACAAATGTTCAATTATTCAAAAATAAAACCAGAAATATAATAATTAATGCAAAGACATCCTCATCATTTTAAAATTGCACTTGCTTTAGCATTTTCTGCTGGAGCTTGGGGAATTTATTGGCTCCCTCAACGTACATTAGAAGCTGGAGGATTAACTGGCGGATGGGGTACAATTGCCCAGATGGTAATTGGAGTATTATTGTTGTTACCAATCGCTCTCTGGAGAGTTTATAAAAAAAAAGGAAGTGGCTTCGAGCTTCCATTAACTGGATTATTGGTTGGCGGTGGTTTTATTTGTTATGCACTAAGTTTTCTATTAACAGATGTAATAAGAGCTTTAATACTTTTTTACATGACTCCTATTTGGACTACTATTTTTGAAATCTTATTTTTAAAAAGAAGACCTGGCTGGCAAAGAGCCGTTACACTTTCACTAGCTCTCGCTGGATTATGGATAGTTTTTAGTAAAGATGCAATTATACCTTTACCTCAAAATGCCGGGGATTGGATAGCTCTTGCTGGAGGAGCAATTTTTGCAGGAGGAATGATAAGGCTTGAGGTTGTAAAGACTGATGGAGTATTCCCAATTATATTTTCATTTTTCTTCTATGGAACATTATTTAATATTGTGGCTGGTTTTTTATTAGTTGATTATTTGGGCGAAACACCACCAATAGAGTCTTTTATTCCAATGGCAATGTTCTTAATTGTTTTGTCATTATTTTATTTCATTCCTACAGGAATTGTTATTCTTTGGGCACCAAGCAAACTAGGTGCTGGACTATGCTCAATTCTTTTTCTAACAGAAATAGTCGTTGGAGTTGTAAGCTCCAGTATTTTAACCGATGAACCTTTTGGATGGAGAGAAATAGTTGGAAGTTCAATGATTATTTTAGGTGGAATTTTAGCTGTTGTTCTTGCTCCTAAAGAGGATAAAAAAATTACCGCTTAATATTTGGTATCCACTAAATCAATCAACATATTAATCATATCTACTTTGTAACTTTCTTTTGTTGCTGATTTAGTTTCTAAAACAGAAAAAAATGCAGCTACGTTCCCAGTTTTTAAATTTACAGCTAAAAATTGACCACCATAACCAGAATGACCGATCATATTTCCAGATACCATAGTAGAGTTCGAATAATATAAATATTTATTATTTGATAAATTCATATATTTTGGACCAAAATTTTTTAAAGTTCGCTCTAAAAAGGAGCTTGAGCCAATCCTCCTATTTGCTACTCCTTTACCTTTTCTTGCAAATAAAAGACCCATTCTTAAAAAGTCTCTTGTAATTAGACAGCCTCCACCTGACATCCACGGCATTCCATATCTATCTGAAGCGATATAAAGTCCATCTTCAAATCCTGCAGCTTCAACTGCAGATAATACCCAATCTCTTAAAGGTCTTCCACTTACCTTTTCGACTATTAATCCAACAACATCCGTATTAGCAGATTTGTAGTAAGCGTAGCCTGTTTTGTTTTTTAAACTCTTATTTTTGAGAGATTTAATTGTATTTAGATACTTTTCTTGGCTTAAATGTATATTTCCGTTTTTAGGGAGTCTCCAACCTCCAACAGGTTCATGTAGAAAGGATGAAGAAAAAGATTTTGTATAATCTTCAGAGTATGCATTAACAATATTCATGTTTAAAACATCTATAACTTTTGCACTTGCATAACCACTGCCAATCTTTGGTAAATAATAAGAGACTTTTTTATTAAGATTTAGTAGTTTTTTATTAACGAGCTCCCCCACAAATAAATTAACAAACATTTTAGTGATAGACATAATTGTCTGAGGTTGATCTTTAGTAAAATCTTTTGCGTATTTTTCATATAAAATATTTTGTTTGTTACCAACAATTAATGAACAAAAAGATTTATGTTTTGTCATTTTTTTTACTAAATAATTGTTCTTGATTTTTTTATTATTTTTTTTTTTAAGTTTTAAAACAAGATCTGATCTTAAAAAAATACTATATCTATTTATTTTATGTAAATTTCTATAACCATACCTTCTAGTTTTAGGCAAGTTCCAAAGCGCTTTATTATCTCTAAGTGTTTTTAACTGAGGATTTGGATAAGATAATATTTTATTTTTCGACAATATTATTATCCTATATAAAATTATTTAACCGTATTTTAGTGTTTTTTTTTGCTCGTATTTTTGATGGTAGTCTTCAGCTTTTGAGTAATTTTTTTCTTTAGAAACTTCTGTTACAACTTTACCATTCATTTTTTTATTAACTTCATTTAAAACTTTTTCGGCAATACTTTTTTCTTCATCAGTATTGTAAAATATTTCAGATCTATATTGAAATCCAACATTTACTCCTTGACGATTTTTTGTTGTTGGATCATGAATTTTAAAGAAAAGTCTAACCATATCTTCATATGAAATAATATTTTCATCAAACTCAACTTTTACAACTTCTATATGTTTAGTATCCCCACCACAAACTGCTTTGTAGGTAATATTCGGTTCATCTCCACCACAATATCCACACTCTGTTGAAATCACACCTGGCACGTTTTCATATTTGGTTTCATCCCAAAAGCAACCAATACCACCAATAAAAGTTCTCATAATGTTTAGATATAATTCAAAAATAGTTTTTCATCAAGAAATGATTTAAATTAATTTTTTAAAACTGAAATAGCTTTTATTTCCTCTACACCAATTCCACAGCAACCTCCAATTATCTGTGCTCCACTATCTACCCAACTTTTAGCTTTTTCTAGATAATCAGCTGGTTCAATTTTGTCTGTGAATTTCCATTCAGGTTTTACAAAATATCCTCGATTCGGATAAGCTCCAATTTTATTATTATAATTTTGTTTCAGTATTTTTACCGCTTCCTCAGTAACGTTTATATTTGAATGTGCAACTAGGACTGGACCATAATGCAATTTACTAAATTTTTTCATAGCCTCTTTTAGATTTTCGTAAATTTGAGGTTCAGATTTATTAATATCGTCATCATAACCTAAATTTACATCTTTATTTTCATCAAAAACACAAGATATAGAAAGCCATGTTGGTATATTTATTTTACTAGAACATTCTAGTAGTGTCTCAACAATCTGAGCTTGAGATGACATGGCCTCTAGAATAATAATATCCACACCTGTATCTGCTAGTATTTTAATATGTTCATCAAAGCTTGGTTTCATATTGTCGATACCATCTTTGTGAAAATATCCGTAAGTCGAAACTGACCCAGCAACTGATATATTTTTATCTTTAGCGGCCTCTTTTGCAATTTTTACACTTTTATTATTACATTCAACAATAAGATCTTGGTAACCATATTTTTTCATTGATATCGGAGTAGAAGCGTATGTATTGGCTGTAATTATATCAGCGCCAGCATTTATATAATTTTCATGCACTTTTAAAAGTTCATCAGGACTATCTATAGAGCATCTACCACACCATAATCCCTTATCCATTTTTGCTCCAATCTTTTGAAGCTCACCACCAATTCCACCATCAAGTATTATTGTTTTGCCTTCAGTCAGTCGTTTTTCAATTAATGAATATGACATTTTTTATTTATTATTTGTGAAAGCGCAAATTTTATTTCCATCTAAATCACGAATATAAGAATAATAAACTCCAGAGCCCTCGGGTCTTTCGCCTCCAGTTCCCTCACTTGTTCCTCCAGCTTTCAATCCAATCTCGTGAAATTTATCTACTATTTTTCTTGATGAAGTAATAAAAGATACTTGTGTTCCATTTCCAAATGTAGCATTCTTTTTGTTAGCAGGTTTAGTTACATAAAATTCGATAGTTCCGTCACCACCTTTTTGAGAATATCCTGCACAAATTTCGTCTGTATCTTTTCTTTCTAAATCAAGAATTTTTAAAACTTCATCATAAAAAATAATTGCTCTATCAAGATCATTTGTACCTACCATTACATAACCGATCATTTAATTTTTCCATTCAGTTATAGTTTTAACTTCTAAATATTCGTGCAAACCCCAAGTACCACCTTCACGTCCGTTACCAGATTGTCTGTAACCTCCGAATGGTGTACCAGAGTCAGCAGGTTTATGATTTACATATACAATACCCGATCTTAATTTCTTAGAAACCCTTTTTGCTTTCTCTTTGTCTTCTGTTTGCAAATAATTACCTAGACCATATTCAGTGTCATTTGTTATTTTTATGGCCTCATCTTCATTTTCAAATGGGATTATTGATAAAACCGGTCCAAAAATCTCTTCTTTTGCAATCCTCATATTGTTGTTCACGTCAGTAAAAACAGTTGGTTTTATAAAATATCCTTTTTTTAAATCTTCAGGTTTTTCAGGACCTCCTGCCACCAATGTAGCACCTTCATCTATACCACTCTTAATTAAACTTTGAATTTTGTCATATTGAGTTTTTGAGACCACAGGTCCGATATGTTCTCCAGATTTACTTGCCAAATCTACTTGAATTTTATTTGCTTCGTCTGCAGCCTCTTTTACTGCTCTTTCATAAATAGATTTTTCTACCAACATCCTAGTTGGAGCGTCACATGATTGGCCAGAGTTACTCATAACATTTCGTATTCCATCTCTGACCGCATCTGGATAAGAGTCTGCAAAAACAATATTTCCACCTTTACCGCCAAGTTCTAAACAAACTCTTTTAATCGTGTCAGCAGCATTTTTAGTAATTAATTTTCCAGCTCGAGTAGATCCCGTAAAAGAAACCATATCAACATCTGGATGACCCGATAAATCTGTTCCGACACCAACACCATCTCCATTTACTAAATTGAAAACTCCTTTTGGAAAACCAGCTTCATTAATCATTTCCGCAAATAACATTCCTGATAAAGGAGCTATTTCTGAAGGCTTAAGAACCATTGTACAACCTGTTGCTAGTGCTGGAATTACTTTTAAAGCTATTTGGTTTATTGGCCAGTTCCAAGGAGTAATAAGTCCACAAACTCCAATTGGTTCATAAACAATATGGTTAACTGAACCTTTGTCAAAACCAGGTTCAAACTCAAAATTTTTTAATCTTTTTATAAAATCTTCTATATGCCCTGAACCAGATGAAGTTTGATTAGCCGAACACCAATCTTTTGGACAACCTAACTCCGTCGAAATAGCGTCTGTCATTTCGTCCCATCTTGATTTATAAATACCTAATAATTTTTCAAGTAATTCTAATCTTTCACTTTTTGTAGTTTCTTTCCATTTTTCAAATGCATTTTTTGCAGCACTAACTGCTAAATTTGTGTCATCTGTGCTACCCAAACTTATTACTGCACAAACTTCTTCTGTGGATGGATTAATTACATCGTAATTTTTTGGTTTTATTGGACTTACCCATTGTCCATTAATATAAAATTTTTTTTTATCTAACATATATAAGTAATAACATACTTACTAAATTTCATAACCTTTTTCTTCTTCTTCATTATCCACCAATTCTTCGGGATAACCAGGAGCTCTAAAATTTAAATTATATTTATCTTCGAACCTTTTTACTACCATAGAAGACCATGCTCTTGGTCCATATTTTTTTTCAGCGTCATCAAATATATTTAGTACAAATGGTGATATCTCTAAGGGTGTTTTTAATTTTTTAGATAGCTCATCAAATAATGTCATATCTTTTTTAACTAAATCCATTGTAAAATTTATATTGTACGATCCATTTAATATAACCTGACTTTCTGTTTCGTGAACAAAAGAATTTCCTGATGAAACAGCAATACCTTTAAAAGTTTTATTCAAATCTAAATTTGACTTCTTAGCTACTGTCCAAGCTTCCCCGAGAGCAGCCAAATGAACAGAAGCTAAATAATTTGTAATGACTTTTAAAATCGATGCACTACCTAGTCCTCCTGTATGAAGAACCTTTTTTCCCATAATTGTTAAAACTGGTAAAATTTTCTCAAAACTTTTTCTTTCTCCTCCAACAAATATTGCTATGTTTCCAGTGGCAGCTCTATGACACCCTCCACTAACAGGACCATCTAATGGAAAAGCTTTTTTTTTTGATACCAGTTTTCCCAATCTAATAACTTCAGATTGGTCAGTGGTACTCATTTCTAACCAAATTTTATTTTCTGAAAGACCATTAATTACACCATTTTTAGATTCCATTACTTCAGCACATATTTCAGGTGATGGTAGACAAGTAATAATTAAATCTGATTGTTCAGCTAATTGTTTTGGTGTAGCTGCAATTTTTGCACCACGTTTTTTAAAATCATTTATTAAATCTTTATCTAAGTCCCTTACCATTAAATCAAACTTATTCCTTAACAAGCTTCCTGCCAATTTACTACCTACATTACCTAGACCTATAAAACCTATTTTCATATCATCCTTTTAATTTTAGTGATTATTAAAAACTTTATGTTATATTTTTATTTTTAAAATGTATTCAACAAAATTAGACCCAAAATATAATAAAAATCAAAACCCTAAGATAGGCTTAATTGCTTTAGCAAGTGATTATATGATCGAAAAAGATTTTATAAAAGTAATTAAAGATAAAAAAATAGATTTTTTTGTAAATAGAATAGAAACTTTCAATCCTCTAACAAGTGAAAATTTAATTAAAATGTCTGAAAAAGTTACTGATGTTACAAAAGATATTCTTCCAGGAGAAAAAATTGATTGTGTGGTTTATGGTTGTACTTCAGGTACAATTGCAGCAGGATTTGATACTATTGAAAGTAAAGTAAAAAAAGCTAAACCAGAAGCTGAAGTAACAACACCTAGTACAGCGTCTGTTAAAGCACTTAAAAAGTTTAATATAAATAAAATTGCTGTCTTCACACCATATCCAAAAAAACTAAATGACGAGGTATTGGAATTTTTCAAAAAAGAAAATTTTACTATCACATCCAATTCATATTTTAATATAGATTCTGATACGGATATTGGAAAGGTAGATATAAATTATTTGTATGATGTTTTATCTAAAATGGATTTGAATGGTGCAGATGCATTGTTTATATCTTGCACTGCACTTCCTGCCTTATCAATTATTGAAAAACTCGAAAAAAAACTTAATAAAATTGTTTTATCAAGTAATCAAACTTTAATCTGGGATACTTTAGAAAAAATTGGTAAAAATAATTCAATCAATGGTTTTGGAAAATTATTTTCTAATAACTAAAATGCTATTTTCAAAAGAAGAATACAAGACCAGGTTAAAAAAGGTTCAGAAATCAATGCAAGAAAAAGGTATTGAGCTACTTATTTCTCAAGACACTAACAATATGAATTATTTAACAGGTTATGATGCCTGGTCATTTTACTACACCCAATGTGTAATGGTGCACATAAATGCTGAGGAGCCTTTATGCTTTGTAAGAGCACAGGACGCGGGGGGTGCTTATATAAAAACTTATTTAAAAAAGAAAAATATTATTGTCTACGAGGAAAAATATATTCATACGTGGCCAATG
>Ga0208261_1000501_pt1 | contig 15197 bp, 15 predicted proteins | sample Knorr_S7_td_DCM__FD_185595 | JGI IMG/M metagenome (GOLD analysis project Ga0208261, IMG submission 185595) | Marine microbial communities from Southern Atlantic Ocean transect - Knorr_S7_td_DCM_ad_131m_LV_B (SPAdes) (version 3) | ecosystem: Environmental > Aquatic > Marine > Oceanic | place...
TTCCATGTTAAGTTTTTCCTGTTTAATAAAAAATTAAGTTAAATGGAATTTTTTTACATTTTTGATTAATAACAACGCAAAAGATTCATGCAATGCTTGTATAGTAAATTTATAAATTTTTCTACTTCGTTACTAATTCGTAAATCTAGATGCTTACCCAGCTTTACAAATCCCTATGAATCCAATACAAATCTCATCCAATTTTTCCCCTTTGCTTAAGCCATGAGGAAACTCTATAACGTTCTCCATATTCATGAAAAAGATTTTCCAGAGTTTCTACCACACTTTTATACCCCCACAACTCACCCCACTCCAATGATCCTATTGGATAATTTACCCCTTTTTTCAAGGCCATATTAATGTCTCCTGAATCAGCAACTTCTTCCTCCAGCAGCATGGATGCTTCATTTACCAGCATTGCAACCGTACGTGTGAGCACCATTCCGGGAATATCTTTTATCACAGAAACCTGTTTGCCAAAAGACTGAAAAAGACCTGCTGCTTTTTTCAATACTACTCCCGGACAGTTTGGATCTGCAACGAGTACTATTCGTGGTGAATGCTGATAATTCAGGCATAAATCAATTGATACTACTGAATCTCCATTTTCCAGTGAACGCTCTTCCGAGCTTTTTCCGTTTGAGAGAACCAAAATCCCACCACTGGGAAATCTAATTTTTCCAGAACCAGATGTTGATTTAATGCTTACAGTACCTTTTTTAAGCATTTCTACAAGTGACTCAGGCAGTTTTTCCGAACCTTCAATTATAATAGAATCTGGTGGATCACAGTAAGGCATGTTTTCAGGACTGGGTATTTTTCTACTTACAGAATAATCATAAAAACCCTGACCGGATTTTCTACCAAGAAAACCTGAATCAACAAGATCTTGTTGGATCCTAGATGGTTCAAATCGTGGATGCCGATCAAAGCTTTTCCAAACCTGAGTGGTAACTTCAAAATTCACATCAAGGCCAATTAAATCCATCAACTCAAAGGGCCCCATTCTAAACCTTCCGCAGTCCCTAAAAATCGCATCACAGGTAGCTACATCAGTTGTCCCATCTGAAAATATTCTAAGAGCTTCTCCGTAAAACGGTCGTGCAGCTCGATTAACAATAAACCCAGGACTATTAAGAACATGTACTGGAATTTTTCCCCATTCTTTTACCAGCTTGGATACAAATTTAGTGATGCTGGGGTCTGTTTCATCCGTGTGTATTATTTCTACAAGTTCCATTACCGGCACTGGATTAAAAAAATGTATACCGACAAAACGTTCAGGGCGTTTTAGTTTCTTACCAATTTTTTTCAAATCTAATGAGGAAGTGTTTGTCGACAGGATTGCCTCCGCTCCCAAAAAAGATTCCAACCTGCATAATAAGTCCTGCTTTATTTCCAAGTCTTCGATGACTGCCTCTACAATCAGCTTGGACTTAAATAGTTCATCCAGCTCATGTACAGGTTTGATATTTTTAATTACCTGTACTTTGATATTTTCAGTTATTTTGCCCTTCTGAAAAGAATCTTCAATTCTCTGCCTTATAAGTTCAATCGCATCCAGTGTATTTTTTTCTGCGACATCATAGAGCATAACAGGATGACCAGCTGAAGCAGCTACCTGAGCAATCCCCCTCCCCATTGTTCCTGCACCCACCACGGCTAAAGGATAATTCCCTGTCTTAATTCCCATTTTAATTATTTTTTCTATTGAAAAGAAAAACCATTGAAATCATTTTATAAGATGCTTAAACTTCGTTTCACTCTAGCTGATCAATTAATCTCATGCAAATTTAAAACTATACTCATGCTTAAAGGGAAAGCACTTGAAAAAGTTATAAGATTAAACTAAATTGCCCTGTATATTCATTAAATTTCAAATTAATTACAAACATCAAAATAGAAAGATAGATGAAACCTCAAATACGAAGAATTGTGATTCAGATTGAAGAAATTCATAATGAAATGGGAAAAACGGTTGATCCTCCGGCAAGAAAGGCCACAGTAGCGGCCATTATAAAAAATCCTTTTTCGGGGAAGTATGTTGAAAATTTAGAGCCTCTTTATGATTTAGGTGCGGAAATCGGCGGAATGCTTGCAAAAAAAGCTGTTGCAGCAATGGATGTCCAACCTTCAGCAATCGTAAGCTACGGTAAAGGAGCAATAGTTGGCCTAGATGGAGAAATTGAACATGCTGCAGCAATCATGCATCCAAGATTTGGGAAACCCGTACGTGAAGCTGTTGAAAAGGGGGATGATATAATTCCTTCCACCAAAAAAATCGGAGGACCTGGGTCTGTACTGGTAATGCCTTTAACAAACAAAGATAGCATTTGGAGTTTTGATCATATGGATGCCACGGAAATCAGTCTTCCCGATGCACCCCGAGAAGATGAAATTGTTGTTGCACTTGCAGTTGCAGACGGCGGTCGCCCCCTTGCAAGAACAGTTAAATAAATTACTCGAGTTTTAATAGAAAGTAATAGCGCTCAATCGCACCAATATAATTAATAAATTGTAATACAAAAGGGATAACATGTTTAAAGCAATGATTCTGCTTACTCGCAAAGAAGAGCTTTCACGAAGTGAATTCAAAAACTGGTGGCTTAATGAACATTCTAAGCTTGCCTCTAAACTCCCTGGATTGAAAAAAGCATGTTTCAACCTGGTAAAAGACGAAGATTCACCGTATGACGGTGTATCCGAGCTTTGGTTTGATTCTGAAGATGATTTTACCTCTTCCTATGAGTCAGAAATCGGCAAATCTGTTGTTGCAGATTCAATGGCCCATGTAAGCGGAAGAAGCAGATTGTTCGTGGAGGAAAATATTTTATAAGACTTAGGAATAATTCAAATTTTATGATCTTGAAATTCTATTTACACTGTACTGCATCAAACATAATTTAAAATTTAACGGCTACAATAACTAATAATTAAAGGATAAAAATGAGGGAATGCACCTTAAAAACAGCAGCATTATTGCTGCTACTTTTTTTTGTTTACGGGACAGTATCGTTTGCTGATTCACACGGAATGATTAAGTATCGACAAAACGTAATGAAATCGGTATCTGGTCATATGGGAGCAATTGTGGACATCTTGAAAAACGGTCTGCCTTTAAAAGATCATATTGTAGATCATGCACTTTCAATGCAACAAATCAGCAGAATGACTTTGTCAATGTTTCCAGAAGGTTCTGGCAAAGGACGAACAAAGTCTAAGCAGGTAATTTGGGAACAATGGTCTGAATTTGAGTCCGCTGCAAGTGACTTTGAGCGAGAAAGTATAAAACTGGTGGAAGTTGCTCAAAGTGGAGATATGGAAGCACTTTCTAAACAAGTAAGGGCCACGGGTAAAACCTGTAGTGGATGTCACAGAAATTTCCGTAAAAGAAATTAAGTTATTTTTTTCACAAGCTTTGCGAAAAAAATTATAACACCCCTTTTATACTTATCTCCAATTTGCACAGTTGATTTTCTTATAATAATATTTAGTCCGTTAAATAATCATAATTGACCTAAGCAGTGAAGTGTATACTTCAAACCTCTCATGGAAAAACAGTTTAATTTCTGCATTTAGAAGTTTAATATTCTGGTTATATTTTTGTCTTCTTGGTGCAAACAACACTATAGGTCAGGATCTAATTGAGAAGGGGAAATATATTTTTCATGCTTCTGGAGGATGTAGCTGCCATACTGATACTAAAAACGACGGTGCGTTTCTTGCCGGCGGCAGGCCAATCAATACACCCTTCGGCACATTTTTTGGTACAAACATCTCACCTGACCCCGCAACTGGAATAGGGAAATGGACTGATGAAGATTTTGTTCGTGCCATGACTAAGGGATTAAGCCCAGAGGGGAATCATTATTTCCCCGTATTCCCTTACACATCATTCCACAATATTACACAGGAAGATTTAATTGCCCTAAAAGCCTACCTATTTTCTATTCCTGCCGTCAATCAGAAAAATATTCCCCACGACCTGATTCTGCCTTTCGGTAGGCAAGCCTTGCTGATGATCTGGAAAAATGTCGTCTGGTCTCCTCAGACTTTTATTTCAAATCCAGAACAAACTAAAAGTTGGAATCGTGGAGCTTATATTGCTCAGGCGCTGGCACATTGCGGAGAATGTCATACGCCCCGAAATCTGCTGGGAGGGCTTAAAACCTACTTGCATTTTTCAGGTTCAAAAGAAGGACCGGAAGGTGAGCTTGCTCCTAATATCACTCCCCACAAAATAACTGGAATTGGTGACTGGACCAAGGTAGATATCAGCTATTTCTTAGAAACAGGAATGAAACCGGACGGAGATTACACTCAGGGACTAATGGCAGAGGTTATTGAACATGGTTACTATTATCTTAAGGTGGAAGATTTGGACGCAGTAGCAGAATATCTGATTTCCCTTTTACCGATAAATAACAATCTGAAGCAGGATTAATTTAGCAAAATACTGTAATAAGTCTTGAAATTAAGTGGCAACTTAATAAGATTCAATATTACTTCATGAAATTTTTAAAATCAGAAAATTAGAATCAATCTTTCATGAAACGAATTATCACAGTACAGCATCAAGAGTATTAATTTCCATAATGGGAGTACCGGGAAGCCGTTCGGTAGCTTGCGCAAATCGGTTGACCCAAATAGTCTTAAAACCAAAAGTTGATGCTCCGGAAACATCCCAAGCATTCGAGGAAAAGAAAAGAATTTCTTCCGTATTGCAGCCAAGCTGATCAGTAGCCAGTTGATAAACTTTAGGTGAGGGTTTAAATATTTCAATGCTATCAACTGAAATGATGGAATCCAAAACCTTCCCAAGTTTACTGTTTCTGACACCTGCTTCTAGCATTTTCCTTGAACCATTGGAAAGAATGGCAGTGCCCAATCCCATTTGTTTTAATTTGCTCAGCGAATCCGGAACTTCAGGATAGCAGGATAATTCGTAGTAAGCCCTTAGAAGATCTTTGCGTAAACTTTTGTCATCAATACCTTGATATTCCAGCGCATAATCAAGTGAGTCCTGAGTAACTTCCCAGAAATCCACGTAGCAATTCATCAAACTTCTCAGCCATGTGTATTCCAGCTGTTTGCTACGCCACATTTTTGATACTGCCTGTGCATGCGGTCCAAGTCTCACTTGATATCTAGAAGCCGCGGAATGAACATCAAATAGCGTTCCGTAAGCGTCAAATACTGCATGCCTTACGGACTTAAAATTAAAAGATGTCATTTAAGTTCTTAAAAATATTTGGTTTTAATTTCGAAATTAATTTTTGTGGACTTAAAATAAAACTATGCATTCCTATTTGTTCCCTTAATTGAAGTTATACTAAAGTGGTACAAGCAAACAAATGATGAAAACTAGTTTAGATGCGCTGGTTTTACTATTCGGGAAAACACTGGGCAATTGAGAAAAATGGGAATATAAAGCCGGAATTTAACCTTGATCCGGCTTCCTCGATTTATACTTCCTTGTGTTCTGATTGCATTTTTTGTTTTAGAATGCCTCCAATATCGCCCAGTCCGTTGCTGGATGGATTCGCTGCATGAGGGTCTATGTTGTCCAAAGTCTCTTCGCCCATATCATGCTTGAGTAAAATTTCCTGGCATGGGTCTTCAACTTTTGTGATTTTACCACCACTTGCAAGAAACTGCTCCATTGCAGATTTAACTTCTTCATGGCTAACATAGGATTTTGCTATTTTTGTATTACTATCCATAGTATCTCCTTTATAAACACACACATAAATGCAAAATGCAGTGTATTTCCTGTCAAATCCATTTACAGAAAAATATTTTACTGCCTTGATAAAAAATAACTTAACTAGGCAGTTTTTTTAACCGCTTAACTTAACAGCGATTAGCAATGCAAACATCATGAATTTTTATACAAAAATTATTAAATGACAATTCCTATAAAATAAGCAGGAATTAATGATATTTTTGAAAATCTATGATGCTTGGATTTTAAAAATTAAGATTTATTATATAACAAATCATAAATTTTGCAAATATATTTTTTTGGGCATGGAATTTAATTCTTGTGACAAAATGATCAAAAAATTTTCATCCCATCCAATTATTAAATTATGGGGAATTTTATATGAAGCAAAAAATTAACAAAAAATATTTTTGAAAACAAATTTTTACCTGAATCATTTTTCAATTTTCAGAACCTTCCACCAAAATACTCCTCCCACCGTTCAACGGCATCTTCATCAAATAAAATTTTACATGCCTCCCTTAGACCAGGGGAATTTTTTAAGTCTTCATGCTGAACCACCAGAGCCAGCTTGGAACGTCTTCTTAAAAAATCTTCTAAGGTAACAATCATTTCCCGTTCTGCAGCTTCGATCAATTCACAATTAATGTAATCAGTCCCTTCTATTAAAGGTTCCGCCATTTTAGGATCTTTTTTAATATTTTCTAAAAGTCCGAAAGCCCTCTTACCATAACGTCGCCAAAGACGTGTGGAAAGTATTTCCGAAGAATCTGAATGAGTTAGCTTATCAAGATTCAAGGATCTTGAAAGCTCAAGGTACTCACTAAGAATTCCTTGATCCGGCTCTCCATACCACTTACGGTTTTTCTGAGGCAGTGATACTCCCAATCGCTCAACTTTATCACATACCTCTTCACCTATGTTGATGCAATCTGTAAGCTTGCCCCCATAAATGCTTATGTGAGCTTTTTTTTGGTTTATGTCAATCTCATGTTTTCGTGAAAGTTTTGTCCAGTCTTCGTACTGTAAATTAACTTTCTCATTTTTCAAAACTAGTGGCCTAACCCCGCATCTTTCAGAAATTATATCATCATTAGTAATAGGCTTGGGAAGATTAAGACGCTTGTTAATATTATCCAGGACAAATTGCCGATCCTGCTCAGTAACCTCTGCAACAGGGTTTGACACATGCGTATCTGTAGTTCCAATCATTGTCCTACCGCCCATTGGAATTGCGAAAAACATACGACCATCATCTGCAAAGAAAGTAAGTACCCTTTCATTTTCATTGATCCTTGGGACAATAAGGTGTATTCCCTTGGAAAAAACATGATGGTGCTCAGTTGTTTGATCAGATAGTTGATTTTGCTGGTCTACATAGGGGCCACACGCGTTAATGATAATTTTGCTCCGTATATCAAATTCCTCGTTGCTCCTGTTATTACGAAGTTTTGTCAACCACTCACCATTTTTATCCTGCTTACTTCCCAATGATTCCATGTAATTGACTGCTTTACAGTTGTATTCAATTGCAGAGTCAATAAAATTAAAGACAAATCTCGCATCATTGTCATAAAGATATGCGTCCGAGTATTCAATACCTCCAATACTGTTGGTAGTGTTAATTAGAGACTCTTCTTTATTAATTTGAAGAGGAGACAATAAACGAGGACCCCGTGTAAAGAAATTTCCTATTCCCCAGTAGAATAGCGCAGCAATATAAAGGGCACTTGAAGAATGACGAAATCCCCTATCAAGATTAGTATAAAAACGAATTTCTTTAATTGCGGAAGGATATGAACGCAGAAGGTGATTACGTGATTTGCAAAGTTTTCTCACAAGAGGAAACTCAAATGACTCCATGTACTTAATACCTCCCCATACAAGATTTGAGGAATTTTGGCTGGTGAGACAGGCAAAGTCTCCTTTATCGACTATTGCGACATTTGCTCCTCTAGATGAAAGAGCGGCAGCAGCAACAGAGCCGTTTATACCTCCACCAATTATTAGGACATCAAAGCATTCATTGCTTAACATTTTTATATAACTATCTCTAAGACTTATTTTCAAACTCACAGTTAAATTTTAATTTGTTCTATTTATTTAAAGTTTTTTCACTAAGTAATTAATTTGTAATAGGCTTTTGGATAAACTCAAATTTAAATTAACTAACTAAACCAAATAGGCTTACAAAATCATTTATAACATGGCTACAATTTATTCATCATCTTTGAGTGTTTCAAAAAGAATTTCTATCCATCAGGATAATAAAAACCTACTTTATGCCTGCATACATAAATGATTGTATAAATTGTTTCTGGAATAATATGAAACCTAAAAGTAATGGAGATACTGACAACAATGTCGCTGCAGAAATTATTGACCAATTAACACCTGATTCAGGAGCTCCAAATATAGCAAGTCCTACTGTTAGTGGTCGCGTATTTACAGAATTTGTAATTACCAGAGGCCACAAAAAATTATTCCAATGGTAGCTAACAGATACCAAACCATAGGCCAAATATGTAGGTTTTGCCAAAGGAACATAGACACGCAATAAAACACCAAATATTTTGCAACCTTCTACCCGTGCAGCTTCTTCTAATTCTTTTGGGATGGTTTTAAATGTTTGTCTTAAAAGAAAGATCCCAAATGCACTGGCCATATAAGGAAGACCCACACCAAGTACTGAGTCTACCAAATTCAAATTAGACATTATTTTATAATTTTCAACAATAAGCACCTCAGGAACAATCATTAATTGAATTAAAATAACTGCAAATAAAATATTACTACCAATAAAGTCAAACCTAGCAAAAGCATATGCGGCAAGTGTACAAATAAAAAATTGAACAATTAGGATGGAAGTAACAATTAAAAATGTATTAAAGAAATATCTAGCAAATGGTGCTTGATTCCAAGCTTCAAAAAAATTGTTTAAAGTTAAAGGAGCTAGAAGATTAAAATTAATTGCGTACTCATTCGGGTGGAAAGCAGCCCAAAATGCATAAATCAATGGAGAGATCCAAAAAATTGCTAATATCCAAGCACTAACTGATTCAATAGGGACATTTTTTAGATATTTCTTCATCTATAATGAATTCGTTTTTCAAATAAAATAAATTGAACAATTGAAATAATAGCTAATATTAACAGCAAAAATATTGTAAGAGTCGCAGCGTATGATAAATCAAAAAATGAAAATGCTGATTCATATATATAATACAAAATTAGATTACTGGCATTATCTGGCCCCCCTTTCGTCAAAATGAACAAATGGTCCACTAATTTGAAAGAATTTAAAGTTGCATTTATTACAACAAAAAGAGTAATAGGCATTAATAAAGGGAAGGTTATTCTCCGGAAAAAATAAAATTTTGAAGAACCTTCCAAGACTGCTGCCTCTTTAAGCTCTGGGGGTATATTTTGCAAAGCAGCCAAATAGAAAATCATGAAAAAACCTGCTTCCTTCCAAATTGTAATAACAACAAGACAATTGAGAACTGTATCTTTGTCACCAAGCCAATTTTGACTAGAAAAACCTAAACTAATTGCTATTTGATCAATAAGACCGATTTCAGGAGTATAAAAAAATAGCCATATGTTGGATACAGCAATCATAGGTAAGATGGTTGGTGTAAAGTAAGCCATTCTTACAAGAACTCTTCCAGGTATTTTACTATCTACAAAAACAGCCATTAGAATTGCCAAAAAAACAGAAGGAATTATTGTAGCAACTGCATACCAAGCATTATTTAATGCAGCTTCTAAAAATATTGGATCCTCAAAAATCATTTCATAATTTTCCAGACCTATAAATTTACTAGGAAATTTTTTTGTTCCTGTACTGAAAAAGCTCGAAACAAAAGTTGTAAATGATGGCAAATGAGTAAATAAACCCATCAAAATTAAGGCTGGCGTAAGGAGCAACCATGCATAGATATGATTAAGATTATTTTTAATCATCTATAGAGTAATTGTTTTGATACGATTTGAATTTGTTGGAAATTACTAAAAACTTAATAGGAAGTTTGCGGAAGATTTTTAAAATAAAAAAACTTCCGCAAGTTAACAAATTATCTATATCGTTTTAGTAGTCTATCAGCATTTTTTTGTGCATTAGTTAATGCTGAACTTGGTGTCTTTTCTCCAGTCAAAGCAGACTGAATAGCATCATCAAGTAATTTTCTTACCCTTCCAGTTTGGAAAGTTGATAGTTCAGCAGTTGCAAATTCTAATTGATCTCTCGCAACAAGTGCTGGTGGGAATTCTTTGACATAATTTGTTAAAGCACTTGTTTGATATGAGGCTGGACTTACTCCCATATATCCAGTAGCCATAGACCAATGTGCAGCTTGCTCAGGACTTGTCATAAATTTTATCAAACGCATAGATGCTTTCTTCTCTGCAGCAGAACTTTTCTTAAAAATGTAGAAGTTGCCCCCTCCAGTTGGAGTCCCCCTGCGCTTACTTTCTGGAAGCATAGCAACCCCAAAATCAAACTTGGCATTCTTTTTTACTGTTGTCAGATTACCAGTGGAGTGCCACATAATTGCTGTTTTTTGTTCTAAAAAGTTTTTCCTTAATGTTCCCCATTCAATTGTTCCAGAAGGCATTACTTTGTGTTTATTCCCTAAATCATGCCAATATTGAAGTGCCCCTATTACGCTCGGATGGTTAAAATAAGTCTCGTTTCCATCTCCATTCATGAGTACTTGGTCATTTTGCATTGTCAATGCACCAAACATCCAATACGGATAACCTGTAGATGGAATCATTACACCCCAAGAATTCGTACTATTCTTTATCTTTTTCCCGTATGAAACTAATTCACTCCAAGTCTTTGGTGGTTTATTGGGGTTTAGACCTGCTTTTCGAAATAAATCCTTATTGTAATACATCACAATTGTGGAACGCTGAAAAGGAATACCCCAAACTTTGCCGTCTGTTACTCCATTTTCCATTAGAGTAGGATAAAAAGAATATAACCAGGCTTTATCTTCATAAGTGCTAACTAAATCATCGAAAGGCACTATCGCATCTTGCTCAATTAATTCATAGATATCAATCGAAAACATTACTGATAATTGTGCTGGTTTCCCACTTTTCAAAGCCGCAAGAGCTTTGATTCTAGCATCATTATAATTACCAGCATAAATTGCATTTACTTTAACATCAGGATTTTTTCTTTCAAACTCATCTACCATTCCATCTACAATTTTTGTTAAAGGACCTCCAACTGCTACAGGATAATACATATTGAGTTCAATACCAAATGAATGGCTAGTTAGGAAAAAAAAAGATCCTAACATACTGAATATTATTTTTTTCATAGGTTTAGTCTTACTGAACATATCGACTCCATATTAATAGGTTTTAAGGCAAGCAAATGCCCATTATTAAAGTGTGAAGACCACCTTCACACTTAGTATGAATCTTTTATGGTTCAGGAATTTTCAAAAATCCTTTCTCCAGATTCAAAATCAAAAAAATGTAAATTATCTTCATTCCAATTTATAAATACTTCCTTATCTAATTCATCTACTTTTTTAGAATCGAGCCTTGCAAATATTTCTTGATTCCCTAACTTTAGATTTAAGACTATATCTGCACCTTGATAATCAATATCGTTTATTAAGCATTTAATACCTTCTTTTGATATTTCAATATCCTCTGGTCTTATACCTAAATAAGTTTTATTTTTAAAATTCTTAGGAATGAAATGCTTTTCATCCATGCTAGAAAGAAAATTCTCATCTTTTTCAACAAATATATTTATTAAATTCATAGGTGGATTACCAAGAAATTTTGCTGTAAATATGTTGTCTGGTTTTTCATAAAGCATTTTTGGATTACCTTGCTGAACAATTTCACCTTCATTTAATAAAACAATTTTGTCAGCCATACTCATTGCTTCTGTCTGATCATGTGTTACATAAAGAAGAGTAATGTTTAAATCTTTTTGGAGGGAACGAATTTCTAGTCGCATTTGATTTCTTAATTTTGCATCTAAATTTGATAATGGCTCGTCCATCAAACAAATTTTATTGTCACTAATAATTGCTCTAGCAAGAGCAACTCTTTGTCTTTGTCCTCCTGACAGTTCAGCAGGTTTCCTTTTTAAATAATTAGTTAAACCTACTTTTTCAGCAACTTTTTTTAACCTAATTTCCCTGTCAGTACTTTTAACATTCCTGACTTTTAAGCCAAAAACTATATTTTCTTCTACATTCAAATGTGGGAAAAGTGCATAGGACTGAAAAACCATCGAAATATTCCTTAATGATGGATCTAGATTATTTATATTTTTACCCGCAATCGATATTTCTCCAGATGAAACACTTTCCAATCCAGCTATTAATCTTAATGTTGTTGATTTACCGCATCCTGAAGGTCCTAATAAGACTACAAATTCCCCCTCATCTACATTAATATTTATATTTTCAACTGCCTTAACATCTCCCCAAAATTTAGAGACATTACTTATTTCAATAAAACTCATAATTTATTTTCTGAACAATACTGGTATGTATGTTTTTAAGGAGATCAAAAAATTTTAGATATTTTAAATCAGTAATTTTGATAAAAATTTTTATTTTCGTCTTATCGATTCGGATAACAAGTATTGAGCAGTCATTTCATCTGTTATCAATGAATGAATGATTCCTCCTCTAATTGCTGCCGCTATGGCATATATTTTTTCTTTCCCACCAGCTACTCCAACCACATGTTTCATGTTTCGTAGAGTTTCAAGACGTATTGTTATCAGTCTATTGTGATGCTCTATTTCCAACGACTGTCCTTTATTATTAAAATATTCTCCATGCATTTCACCAACTGCTCCACTTTTTTTGAGAGAATTCAGTTCTTTTTTTGATTTGTAACCGAAACGACTAAATTCAGTACTAGGCATCAAGGCCCCTATGCCAACCATTGAGATATCAGCAGATTTTGCCACTTCCATAACTTGTTTTACTTCAGGTTCAGCAATCATCTGATCCCTAAGTTGACTGGAACTGACTAGAAGTGGAGTTGGAATAACAAGAAAAGGATATCTAAATCCTGACAAAGGTGTCCCTACACTGTCTGTTGTGCGCTCACTGAGATAATTCATCACACCTCCACACAGGGTTACAAACGAGGTATTTAAAGGAATTAATCTTCCTAAATTCCTAGTGATACCTGAAACAGTATCTCCCCAACCGAGAGCTATCATAGATCCTACCTGAGCGGAAATTTCTAAATACTGAGCCCCAGCCAAGCTTAAATCATTCTTGATTTTACTGGGAGGAACTTTAGGCGTAATTAATACTTCACGAAGATCCCATTTATCTTTTAGTTGTTGTTCCAACTCCATTAACTTAGTGTCTTCACCTTTTACATGAATAGCTACGGTTCCATTTTTCTTTGCTTCGTTAAGAATGTTAATAACCCTTAACCTATTGATACCTAGTTTTTTGGCAATATCACCTTGAGTAATTCCTGTTTTGTAATAGTACCAAGAAGCTCTTACACCGAATTCTTGCTGGTCTCGCATTGCAGTATTCATAATTCTCTTGCAAACTTATTATTTATTTTTGAAAACAAATTTACCAAACATCATATTAAAGATTTGACTATAGATTTGATTATAAAAAAAATTATAAGATTAAATTTTAGCTTAGTAAAACTCCATCCTCAGAATAAAATGGGAAAGGCCCATCATATTTACCAATAAAACTTAGATGCGAGACGACATTTTGACTAACCAAATCTAATTTGAATATTCTCATCGTTGGTGGCTCCATTATAAACATTGGAGGACCTTTTGAAATCAAGTCAAGATTAACTGAGTGAGCACCATTTGGGGCAATACTGATTCCGATACCTTCTATTACCGTTTCAATTGGACGATGAACGTGACCACATGCAATATGTTTTACATTTGGGTATAATTTCAATATTTCAAAAAATTTAGATGAATTTTTCAAATTCTGATTATCCATTCCTTCTACGCCAGTTAAAAATGGAGGATGATGCATGAACAAAAAAGCAGGCTTGCTTGAAAATAGCTCTAGATTTTTTTCTAACCAATTAAGCCTTTCATCACAAAATTCTCCATAATCTTCTCCTATTACTGTTGTATCCAAACCAATTAATACAAAAGGATATTTGTCAATTACGTAATTACAAAATTTTTTATTTTTAGGTAAATATTCATGTTCATCAAAGAATTCAAAAATAGTATTTTTATCATCATGATTACCTGGTATTAAAAACCATGGAATCCTGAGATTCGCCATAATTTTGTTAAATTCTTCATATTCTTCCTTGTGCCCACTATCAGTTATGTCACCAGTAACAATAACTAGATCTAGTTTAGGTTTAAATTCATTACAGTGGATTACAACATTTTTAAGACATGAAGATGAATCTAAGACATTCCCGTATGCCAAACCACCATTAGGTTTAATATGTGTATCTGTTATTTGAGCTACTAACATTTTTTACTAACTATTTTGGTAATTCAATTAATGCATCAGTATTTATTTTCATAAAAATTTCTGAACCTATTTCATATTCACCCTTAAATTTACCTTCAACTGAAATCTCCTCCTTAGAATTAATATTCACTATCAAGCGAGTCTTTTCACCTAGGAAAAATTGGGCTTTTATTGTCCCAGTGAAATGACAATTTTTCTTTTCAACTATATCTATGTCATCCGGTCTAAAAAGTAGTTCTTTCTCCTTAAAAGAATTAAAGTTTTTTAGATTTTTTACATGAATACGATTCACAGTCCCAATAAAATCAGCAACGAATTCATTTGCTGGTTTAAAATATATATTTCTTGGAGTACCTACCTGAGATATTTGTCCATTACTCATGACAACTATTCGATCACCAAGTGCCATTGCTTCAGATTGATCATGAGTAACATATATCGCTGTTATGCCAAGACTTCTAAGGAGAATATCTATTTCAACTCTTAGCCTATCTCTTAAAATTGCATCTAAAGCTGTCAATGGTTCATCAAGCAAAAGGACTCTTGGCCTAACTGCAATAGCTCTAGCCAACGCTACTCTTTGTCTTTGCCCTCCAGAAAGTTGATCTATATTTCTAATTGACAAGTCAGTAATGTGCATCATCTCTAACATTTCAGACACACGTTTATCAATTTGACCTTTATCTAATTTCCTGACTTTCAATCCATAACCTATATTTTCTTTAACGTTCATATTCGGGAACAATGCATAGGATTGAAAAACCATACCCACATTCCTTTTTTCGATTTGTAACTTACTTACATCCTCATCATTAAATATAATCTGACCGCCTTTATCTGGTTCTTCTAGACCTGCTATAATTCTTAATAAAGTTGTCTTTCCACAGCCAGATGGACCTAGAAGAACAACTGTTTCACCTCCACTAATATCTAAATTTATTTCTTCTAATGCCCTAGTACCGTCTTTAAAAGTTTTCCCACAAGATTTT
>Ga0208261_1000502_pt1 | contig 15194 bp, 17 predicted proteins | sample Knorr_S7_td_DCM__FD_185595 | JGI IMG/M metagenome (GOLD analysis project Ga0208261, IMG submission 185595) | Marine microbial communities from Southern Atlantic Ocean transect - Knorr_S7_td_DCM_ad_131m_LV_B (SPAdes) (version 3) | ecosystem: Environmental > Aquatic > Marine > Oceanic | place...
TATTCTTGGAAAACAACACTAAATAAATATTTTATTTATAAAAAGGGGCGATTTATTCGCCCCTTTTTTTTTGCTTTTAGCATTCTATTTCCCATGCTAATTTAGGTTATGCCAATTTGGGTATTAATTTTAGATTACATATTAGGAATAATAATGTGGACTTTGATAGGAAGATCCGCCATGAATATTTTTCAGAGAGAAGATTCTAATTTCTTTTTTATGAAAGCTTTTGTAAAAATTACCAATCCTATTGTAAAACTATTCAAATTTATTACTCCTAGCTTTATTATACCTCTCTTTGTTCCATTGTACGTTGCATGGTTTTTTTACATGTTTAGATTCTATGCAATGCCCTATATTTTGGGTTATGACGTTATGGGCATGCTATCTTTTCCCTTAGAAAGTGACATTGCAAAAGAAATTTACCGTTTATTTAATAGATAATTTTAATAAAATTTAATAAAAACTTTATAAAAAATGCCAGCAAAAATTTACTCACTTATAATTTTTTTAACGTTGTTTTGGATCTATTGTATTTATTGTGGATTTAAAAATCATAAAAAAACTACCACTCCTGTAGACTTTTTTATATTTGGCAGGTATATGCCTAGTTGGGCCCATTCAATAGTTGCAACAGGTTTGATTTTTTCAAGTTGGTTATTTTTCGTCCAGCCTAGTTTAACTTTGTTAAATGGTTTCCCATTCTCAACAACTTCTCTTTGTGTAATAGCGATCTCTTTAATTGGAATTCTTTTTTTTAAAAGACAGTGGATGTTATCTAAAAGGTACGGGTTTGTTACTCCAGCTGAAATGATGGCAACGTATTTTAAAAGTGATATAATTAGGATTCTTGTAGCTATAATAACCATGGGATTTGCAATTCCCTTTATTGCAATGCAACTTTCATTTGCAGGAATTCTGATCAGTATTGCTTCTGATGATATAATAGGTTCTGGCTCAGGTTCAATTTTATTAGGTTCTGTAGTGGTAGTTTATTTGAGTTTGAGTGGTATCAGATCTACAATCTTTATAGATACCTTTCAATTTCTTTTAACAATTTTTGGAATTATTGCTTTAGGATTTATTTCATATGACTTAGTTGGAGGTTGGGATTTACTTAATGAGAGTTCTTCTAGAATTTCAAGTTTAAAACAAAATTTATTTAATATTAAAGAAAGTTACGCCTCTTATCTTTCTGTTCCTGGAACAATTAAGGTAGTAGAAATTTTAGATAGTAAAATTACATACGGAGGAATATGGACAAGCTCAATGATTCTAACCTTTGTTTTTGGATTTTGCGGAATCGTAATGTCTCCTAGTTTTTCAATGCTTACTTTTTCTAGTAGAGAAGCAAAATCATTTGGAAGTCAGCAAGTTTGGCTTATTTCATTTTTTATAGGTTTTGTACTAATATTTTTTATAACTCCAATAGGAATTGGTTCAATATTTCTTGGAGCAAATAATATAATAAATGAAAGTGGAAACAACATATCAAATATTCTTCCAAGAAATATTGTCCCTAGTGAAATTGAAACGTTAGTACCGCATCTAATTAATGTAATTGGAAACTACTCTCCTCTTTTCTTTGGATTATTATTAGTTTGTGGAATTGCTTCTGTTCAATCAACTAGTTATTTATTTTTAAGTTCAAGTGCAATTCTTACAAGAGATATTTTAAAAAGATTTTTTATTAGAAATATGACGAGCCAAGAACAAATTTTTTCATCAAGGATATTGTTATTAGGCATATTTATTTTATCAATGATTTTGTCTATTCAATCTGCAAATATTATTTTAGGTCTTGGAAGTTTTGCTTTGAGTATTGCATGCCAAATGTTTATTCCTTTAATAGCTATTTGTTATTTTTCATGGTTTACCAAACAAGGCGTTGCGTTAGGAATTATTGTGGGAATTATCACAGTCTTTTTAACTGAAGAAATTGGACAAATGATGTTTGGTGATCTTTTAATTTGGAACAAATGGCCATTAACTGTACATTCGTCTGTGTGGGGAGTGATATTTAATTTAATAGCATGCACAGCAATATCTTTTATAACTCAGGAAATGAAAGAAACTAATCACAAAAATAAATTTCATGAATTTATAAATGAACATAAAAATGTTTCTTTAAAAAGAAGAAGTTTAAAACCAAGTGCTTGGATAGTCACGATAGCTTGGATATTTTTTGCTTTGGGACCTGGTAATATCATTGGTAATAACATGTTTGGCAAACCAGCAAATGTTGAAAGTTGGTCTTTTGGCATGCCTTCTATATGGGTATGGCAAGTAATTTTTTGGATATTGGGAGTTATATTAGTATGGTTTTTGGCTTTTAAAATGGAAATGTCAACAGAACCAGAAAAAAATATTATCTCACAATCTGAGGATATCAGTGGAAGATCTTAAAAATTTAAATATTTTTTTGACATAAAATAATTTAAAACTATAACTAAACAAACATGACAAGTTCAATCAAGATTTCACCTTCTATATTATCCGCAGATTTTAGTAAATTAGGAACAGAGATTGTATCTTTGGACAAGGCAGGTGCAGATTATATTCATGTTGATGTAATGGATGGACATTTTGTTCCAAATATTACAATTGGACCAGAAGTTATTAAAAAACTAAGACCATTTACAAAAAAAACTTTTGATGTTCATTTAATGATATCTCCAGTAGACAAATACATAGAGCAATTTGCAAAAGCTGGTGCTGATATAATTACTTTTCACCCGGAGGCAACAGAAAATATTTCTGATACAATTAATTTAATAAAGAAACAAAATAAAAAAGTTGGAATTTCATTAAAACCGAAATCGAGCATTAATTTAATCAGAGATTATATAAGTAAGATTGATTTGATACTTATTATGAGTGTAGAACCGGGGTTTGGGGGTCAGAAGTTCATGCCTGAAGTGATAGGTAAACTCAAAGACATCAAAAAAATAATTTCTGAAAAAAAATTAAAAGTGGATTTAGAAATAGATGGAGGAATTAATTTTGAGAATTGTAAATTAGTCAAGGAGGCTGGGGCAAATATTTTAGTTTCTGGTTCTACAATTTTCAAAGAAAATAACGGAAACCTAAAAAAAAATATTAGTTTACTTCGTTCAAATTAATAAATGTTAGACCTAAAAGGTATCTATCTTAACTTTTTATCAATTAAAAGAATTACATTTAAATCAATAAGACAAGTGTTTTTTTCGACAAGTTTTTATAATAAACTTTTAATTTCAGAAAATCCCAATCGGTTCTTTTTTTATCCAAATCCATATTTATTATCTCCTTTACTTAATCAGAAAGATTTACTGTTAAAGATTTCAAAATTTGAAGCAAATTATTTTTGGAATAAATCTAAAAATATAAATGAAACAAAAAATCTACATAGTTTTTTATGGTTAAATCTTATTGATAGAAAAAATGATAAGGAAACAATACAAAAAATTGTAATTCTTTGGATAAAAAAATATGGGAACTATAAAAAAGATATTTGGAATGAAAATTTGCTTAGCAAGAGATCGATGGCTTGGATATCAAATGCAGATATTATCTTGGCTAATAAAGATGATCATTTCCAAAAATTATTTCTTTCATCTTTAATAAAACAAATTAATTTTTTAAAAAAAAACTTAGCAATTTTATCTCATGAAACCACAAAAATTTCCTGTTTAGCATCTATAATATTGTCTGGTCTTGTATTTAAAGAATATTTTAATAATTATAATTTTGGATTAAGAGAGTTAAAAAAAATAATAGATAGTTTTTTTGATAAAAACGGTTTTCCTAAGAACAAAAATTCTGAAAACTTAATAATATTTTTACAATACTTTGTATTGATAAAAGAATGGATTAAAGGTGCTCAAGAGCCGGTGCCGAATTATCTTGATGAAATAATTGAAAAAAATTTAGTTTGCTTAAATTCATTTAGAAATGAAAGTAACCAATTACCATTATTTAATGGTGTTACAGAAAAAAACCTAAACGAATTTATAGAATATTTAGATAAACTGAATTACGAATTCGATAAAAAGCTAAATTGTGTTGGGGACATTGATATTATTAAAAATAAAAGAAATTTTTTATATTTTGATTGCGGGGAACCACCAGATCATCAATTTTCTAGGGATTATCAATCTGGCCCTTTATCATTTGAGTATATTCATGAAAATAATAAAATTATAACTAACTGTGGTTATGGAAGAAAAATATCAAAGCAAACACAATTAATAAGTAAATTTACATCTGCACAATCTACACTTTGTTTAAATGATACTTCTGTAGTGAAATTTCAAAAAAATAATCTAATAAGTAAAACTTTTGGGTCAACGATTGGAAGTAGTTTCAAAATATTTGATAAGGTGAGGGAGGAGAATAAATATGAAATATTTATTGCAGCGACGCACGATGCTTATTTAAAAAAATATGGTTTTCTGCACAGAAGATCAATAAAAATTTTTAAAAAGAATGGTAATGTTACTGGAATAGATACTCTAATTAAAAAAAATAATATTCAAAATAATGCGGATTATAGTATTAGATTTCATATTTATCCGGGTATAAGCACCGTTCAAACAGTGAGTGGAAAAAGTATACTTTTGCAGATTAGTAGAAATAAATCTTGGATATTTTTGTCTGAAGGTCAAGATTTACAAATTGAAAAGGGATTATTTTTGGGTAGAAATAAGATACTAAACAATCATAGCATTGTAATTTATGGTAAAGCAGAAAGTCAAAACACCGATATAAAATGGGAATTAAAAAAATCTAATTAAAATGAAAAAAAAAATACAAAATGCCTTAATTTCTGTATCAGATAAATCTGACTTAAACAAAGTACTATATTTTTTAAAAAAATATAAAATTAGATTAATTAGTTCTGGTGGGACTTTCAAAGAGATTAAAAAACTTGGTTATGATTGTACTGAAGTAGCTAAATATACAAAATTTAATGAGATGCTAGACGGCAGAGTAAAAACACTCCATCCTAAGATTCACGCTGGGATTTTAAATAATAGATCTAACAAAAAACACCAATTACAGATGAGAAAAAATAAATTTAAAAATATAGATTTACTCATAGTTAATTTTTATCCATTTCAAGAAACAGTTTTGAATAAAAAAAATTCTAATTATATTGTAGAAAATATAGATATTGGTGGTCCTGCTATGGTGAGAGCGGCAGCTAAAAATTTTAAAGACGTATTAGTCATTACTGATAAAAATGATTACAATTCTTTTATTAACCAATTGAAACAAAATAAAGGTTCTACTGATTTAAAGTTTAGAAAAAATATGGCCAGCAAGGCTTTTGGTTTTACTGCTCATTATGATGCTTTAGTTTCAAATTGGTTTAATGACGAATTGGGAATAGACTTTCCTGATAGAAAGACAATAACAGGTAAAAAGATAGCACAATTAAGGTACGGCGAAAACCCTCATCAAAAAAGCAGTATTTATAGTCATGGTTTGAATAATAAAGAATTGGGTTTAAAAAAAATTTCGGGCAAAAACTTAAGCTATAATAACTATAATGATATATTTGCTAGCTTAGAAATTTTGATATCTCTAAAATCTACAGGAACAGTAATTGTCAAACATGCAAATCCATCAGGAGTATCAATAAATAAATCTCCAATTAAATCTTTTCAAGACTCCCTATCATGTGATCCGGTGAGTGCATTTGGAGGTATAGTTGCATGCAATTATTTAATAAATAAAAGAATTGCAAAAGAAATATCTAAAACTTTTTTTGAGGTAATTTTAGCAAAAAAATTTAGTAAAGATGCATTAAAAATTTTGCTGTCAAGAAAAAATTTAATTCTAGTAGATATATCTAAATATAAAGAAAGATTAAATTATCAAATAAAATATTTTAACAATTCTTTTTTAGTACAAGAAAGAAATAAGAAAACTTTTGATTTAAAAAAATTGAAATTTGTGACAAATCTAAAACCAAGTAAACAAGAATTAAAATTTGCAGAATTTGCAATGAACGCATGCAAGTTTGTAAAATCTAATTCGATTGTGATTTCTAACAAATTTTCTACTATTGGTATTGGGGCAGGGCAACCAAGCAGAGTTGATAGTTGCAAAATTGCTGTAGAAAAAGCGAAAAGATTCCAGAAAAAGAAATTACGAAACTCTATTGCTGCTTCAGATGCATTTTTTCCCTTTCCTGATGGAATAAAAAAGTTGATACAAGCTGGTGTAAAATTAATAATTCAACCAGGTGGATCAATTCGTGACAAAAAATCTATTGAATTAGCCAACAAAGCTAAAATTAAAATGATTTTTACTGGTACAAGGCATTTTTACCATTAAGATATTCTGTCGACTTTAGCAGCTAAAACAAAATCACTCTCATGTAAACCTTTTATCGCATGTGTGAAAATTTTAACTTTAGCATAACCCCATCCAAACGAAATGTCTGGGTGGTGCCCTTCTTTTTCGGCTATTTCCCCAACTTTATTTATAAAATTTTGACTTTCTAAAAAATTTTTGAATTTAAATTCTTTAATTAAATAATAAATCTTATCTTTATCACTTTTTACGTCCCAACCATCTACTTTTTTTAAATATTTATGGATTTCACTTTTATCAAAGCTTGGAATTCCGCCCTCACATGGAATACATTTTTTATCAGCTAAATCACTCATATTTTATAAACTTAGTTGTTGCGCTCTGGAGCGGGAGAAGGGAATTGAACCCTCGGCCTAAACGTTGGCAACGTTTCGCTCTACCACTGAGCTACTCCCGCAAACTAAAACATTATATTACAATAATTTTCGTGAGGTCAACAAATACTAATTGGGTTTATTCATTGAAATGAAAAAATCGGCGTTGTTTTTTGTATTTTTAAGCTTAGAAATTAAAAATTCTATTCCATCCATTGTTCCCATAGGGCTTATAATTCTACGAAGCACATTCATTTTGGTTAGATCTTCTTTTTTAAACAACAATTCTTCTCTTCTAGTTCCAGATCTAGTTATGTCTACTGCAGGATAAATTCTCTTATCTGCAACTTTTCTGTCTAAAATTAATTCTGAATTACCTGTTCCCTTGAATTCTTCAAAAATTACTTCGTCCATTCTGCTTCCTGTGTCAACAAGAGCTGTAGATATAATTGTCAATGATCCACCTTGTTCGACATTTCTTGCTGCTCCAAAAAATCTCTTTGGACGTTGAAGTGCATTTGCATCTACACCTCCTGTCAGAACTTTACCTGAGCTTGGAACTACAGCGTTATATGCTCTTCCTAATCTAGTAATCGAGTCTAAAAGAATTACTACATCTTTTTTATGTTCAACTAATCTTTTGGCTTTTTCGATAACCATTTCTGCAACAGCTACGTGTCTTGAAGCTGGCTCATCGAAAGTTGAACTAATAACTTCGCCTTTTACAGTTCTTTGCATGTCGGTAACTTCTTCTGGCCTTTCGTCTATTAGTAAAACCATTAAATAACATTCAGGATGATTGGCTGCTAAAGAATGTGCGATATTTTGCAATATTATAGTTTTACCCGCCTTAGGTGGAGAAATAATAAGTGATCTTTGTCCTTTCCCAATTGGACTTACTAAGTCTATCAGCCTAGCAGTTTGATCGGGTTTTTTTTCAACAACATTTTTTTCGACTTCCATTTTTAATTGTTGATTAGGATAAAGTGGAGTTAAATTATCAAATGCTATTTTATTTCTTCCCTTTTCAGGGTTCTCGAAATTTATTTGATTAACTTTTAATAATGCAAAATATCTTTCTGCATCTTTTGGTGCCCTTATTTCTCCTTCAACTGAGTCTCCGGTTCTCAAACCAAATCTTCTTATTTGACTTGGGCTCACGTAAATATCGTCTGGTCCAGGAAGGTAATTGGATTCTATAGCTCTTAAAAAACCAAAACCATCTTGTAATACTTCTAAAACCCCGCCCCCGGTTATTTGTTCATTTTTTTCAGCTAGCTTTTTTAAAATAGAAAACAGAATTTCCTGTTTTCTTAAAGTGCTTGGATTTTCAATGCCAAGCTTTTCAGCTTGCGATATAAGCTCTGCGGGCGTTTGTTTCTTTAATTCTTGTAAGTTCATATGATTATTGTCGTTTAGGAAAGTAACTTTTAATATAGTTGTTTAAAAAAAATATTCAAGTCTAAATAGGCTTAAAAACCACTAGAAATATTACTGCAATTAGTAAAATTGTAGGAACTTCATTGATAATTCTAAAAAATTTAGGGGTATGATTGTTTTCTTGGATGCTAAATTTCTTTAAGCAATTAAACAAGAAAAAATGATAAAAAGTCAAAGATATAACTAGGATCATTTTTGTCACCAACCAAAATTCCTTGAAAGTTTGTAAACCTACAGAGTGAATAAGGAGAAAGCCAAAAATCCACGATAAAATCATTGCTGGATTCATTATGAAAAAAAATAATCTTTTTTCCATAACTTTGAATACTTCATGGACCTCCTTGTTTTCTGTTTGAGAGTGATAAACAAATATTCTTGGTAAATACAATAATCCTGCCATCCAGGATATGACCGCTATCAAATGCAAAGCTTTAAATAATAAATAAGAGTTCATCTAGTATAATATTTTTTAACCAAGTGTATGAGTAAATCTATATGGTCTTCACCATCATTTAGGCAAGGGACAAGGTCGAAATTTTTACCACCATTGCCAATAAAACTTTCTTTGCCTTGAATAGATATTTCTTCTAAAGTCTCGACGCAGTCAGAAGAAAAACCTGGACAAATAACTAAAATATTATTTTTTCCCTCCTTCGGTAAGCTTTCTAACGTCTTATCCGTGTAAGGCTGGAGCCATTCTTGTGGACCGAATCTTGATTGAAAGGTTGTTTTGATTGGAATTTTTTTAAATTTCTCTGAAATAAGTCTTGTAGTTTTTTGGCAGTAACAATGGTACGGGTCACCCTTTTCAAAATACTTTTTTGGTATCCCATGATATGAAGCTAAAATTATATCTGGTTTCCAATTAATCTCATTAATTTTTTTTTCAAGGCTATTTACTAAGGCATCAATATATAATGGTTCCGACTCGTAATGAGAAATAATTTGTAGACTTGGTTGCCACCTCATTTTCATAAGTGTTCTGTATACCTCATCACAAACAGTTGCTGTTGTTGCTGCTGCATACTGCGGATATAAGGGTAAAACTATAATATGTTCACACCCCTTTTGTTGTAAATGTTTCAGTTTATTTTCAATACTGGGATTTCCATATCTCATAGCAAAATCTATAATAAGATTCTCGTTTTGTATTTTTTCGCTTACTTTTTTTGTTTGCATCAAAGTATAATATCTAAGCGGGGACATATTTTCTTTTTTCATCCAGATTTCTTTATAGGCTTTTGCTGTTTTAGAGGGACGAAAATTGAGTATAAATAAATTTAAAATTATCTTCCAGAGAATTGGGTTAACCTCTATTACTCTTTTGTCTGATAAAAATTCTTTCAAATATTTTCTAATGTCCCACCAGCTTGTTGAGTCTGGTGTTCCCAGGTTAACTAGAAGCAAGCCTGTTTTTCCATAATTTATCTTAGGATGATTATCTATCATTTTTTATTTTTAATTAAATTTATAACATATTCTATTATTTCTGGTTTTGTTTCTGGTAGAACACCATGACCTAAATTAAAAACGTAAGGATAGTCAGAAAAAGTATTAAGATATTTCTCTACTTCTTCTTTAATTTCAGACTTATCTTTGAGTAATATCTTGGGGTCCAAACCTCCTTGGATGACAGTCCCATTAAGATTTTCTTTCATGAAGTTTGGGTCTACATCATAATCAATATTAATACAGTTTGGTTTGACTGCCGAATTAAACTCAATGTAACTTTTTCCAATACCTCTCGGAAAACAAATAACGGGTATGTTTCGAGACTTTAAATGATTAACAACCTTTAAGTTTGGTTTAAAGCAGAATTCGTTCAATTCTTCCTTTGGGAGAAGTCCTGCCCATGAGTCAAAAATTTGTATTATATTTGCTCCAGCTTCTATTTGTTTTTCAGCATGTAAGCATATTATCTCTTCTAATTTTGTAATTAACTTACTGGTCAGTATTTTATCTTTAATAATATCCTTAAAAATAAAGTTTTTTTTTGGTGATTGCTTGTTAATCATATAAAGCAATAATGTCCAAGGTGCGCCCACAAATCCTATTAAGTCCTTGTTTTTTAATTCTTTTTTTACTTTCTTGATTCCCTCATAGACTGGTTTTGTTTTCTCAATAAAATTTATATCTTTAGTTTTTATTATGTTTTCTAATTTCAGCTCACCTAAGCTTGGTCCGTAACCTTTTTTAAAATTTACTTCCTGTCCTAAACCATATGGAATTATTAAAATATCAGAAAATATTATTGCTGCATCAATTTCAAATCTCTTTAAAGGCTGTATTGTGATCTCTTTTACTAAATCACTATTTAAGCAAAGTTTAATAAAATTTGTGTTTTTTTTTCTAATTTCTCTAAATTCAGGAAGATATCTGCCAGCTTGTCTCATGAACCATATAGGAATAACGGATGTATTCTTATTATTTATACAGTCTAGAAGTTTGTTCATCATAATTAATAATATAGATTCAATATATATTTAATGTAATAGGTCATGTTGATTAGTGAAAGAGTGATATTTCCTATTTTATGTACATAATCAGTGGGTTAAATATACAGATATAATTGATTTTTCATACATTATTCACATTGTTAATTATAACATATTAAAATGTTAACATTAGATTAACTGTTAGGAACTTGTTAAGTAATGTTATTAAAAATTTTTTTTTTAAAATTACTGTTAATATTAATTAATTGTACTAATATTATCCACATAGTTTGATGAATACTAAATATCAAATATTTCTTATCTCCGACTCTACTGGTGAAACCCTGGATAGAATCTTCTTGGCATTACAGTCACAATTTAAAAATTTTGATTATGAGAAGAGAGAATTTGTTTTCACAAGAACGGAACAACAAATAGATAAAATAGTAAAAGAGTGCAAAACAAAGAAAAATTCAATAATCTTGTATACTATAGTAGACACTAAGCTAGCCAAATTTTTAGGAAATGAAAGTTTAAAAAACAATATTCCTTGTTTCGGTGTTCTCGGAAATTTAATTTTAACATTCTCAAAGTTGCTTAATCAAAAGGCGATACATAAACCAAGTGCACAACATGTTTTAGATGAAGATTATTATAAAAGAATTGAGGCTATTCAATTTACGATGGCTCATGATGATGGAAAAAAAAATGAAGATTTGGGACAAGCAGATATAATTTTGTTGGGTGTAAGTAGAACAAGCAAAACCCCAACTTCCATTTATCTAGCTAACAGGGGATATAAAACACTGAACATCCCATTAGTTTTAGAGCACAAGATTCCAATTACATTAGAAAAAGATTCAAATAAATATTGCGTTATAGGATTAGTAGCTTCTCCTGAAAGATTGGTAGAAGTTAGAAAAACCAGAGCAAATACCAACCAAAATATTGATTTAAATTTATATACTGATTTAGAAAGTATAAAGGAAGAGGTGGAAAAATCTAAAAAGATGTTCAAAAAGTACAATTGGCCAACAATTGATGTGACCAGAAGATCTGTTGAAGAAACCGCAGCATCAATTATTAAAATTCATGAAATTAAACAAAGCAAATGAAAATAATTTTAGCTTCAAAAAGCGGAGTAAGAAAAAATATTTTAGAAAACAATAAAATAGATTGTACGGTTATACCCTCAAATGTGGACGAGGATGAAGTTAAAGAGTCCATGCTTAAAGAAAATGCAACTCCAAAACTAGTATCAAAAAATCTAGCTGAATTGAAAGCAAATAAGGTAAGTCTTAAAAAACCAGATGAGCTTGTTTTGGGGGCAGATAGTGTAGTTGATTTAGAAGGTGAATTAATTTCAAAACCCACATCAAGGGATCAGGCACTCAAAATATTGAGTAAATTGAACGGTAAAAAACATAAACTTATCAGCTCTGTATGTATTTCTAAAAACGGATCTATGATATGGAATTATACAGATTCTTCAAATTTAACAATGAAACAACTTAATTTAGACGAAATTAAATCTTACCTAAATAAGATTAAAGACAAAGAATTATACGCATATGGAGTATACCAAATAGAGGCTGACGGAAGAGACTTATTTGAAAAAATCGAAGGAGACGAAGATACAATTATGGGTCTACCAGTAAAACAAATAAAAGTTTATTTGGATTCCTTAAAATGAAAAAATACTTAGTTATAGGAAACCCAATCGAACATTCTCTATCACCAAAGCTACATAATTATTGGATTAAAGAAAATAATCTTGATGCTATTTATGAAAAAAAACAAATCAATGAAATAGATATTAAAGATATAATTAATAAAGTTAAAAATAATGAAATTAATGGAGTTAATGTTACACTTCCATTCAAAAAATCAGTCATATCTTTTTTAGATGAATTGGGAGACTTTGCCAAAAAAACTTATTCAGTAAATACTATTTATAAAAATAAAAATAAAACAGTAGGAGAAAATACCGACGTAGTGGGGTTTAAAAAAGCGATAGAGCACTGTAAGTATACAGTCAAAGGAAAAAAAATTTTTATTCTTGGCGCAGGAGGTGTAACTTCCTCAATCATCCATGCTTTGAACCAAATGGAGGCCTCCATAATTATGTTAAGCAATAGAACAAAAGAAAAAGCAGAAAGTTTAAAAAAAATATATCCCAACTTAGAATTAGTAAATTGGGGAAATATTAAAAATTTTGATATGATAATAAATACTACAAGTTTAGGTTTAAAAAAAAATGACAAAATAGATATAAACTACGATGAAATAGGAAATGGAAAATTTTTTTATGACCTTATATATAATCCAAAAAAAACAAATTTTCTCCTTGAGGCCCAAAAGCGTGGTAACAAAATTGAGAATGGCAAAATGATGTTCATCTATCAAGCTCAAAACTCTTTCAAAATGTGGACCGGGATTCTGCCACAAATAAATGAAAAAGTTATTAAATTATTAGCAAATGATTAAGATAGGCATTACAGGATCTTTGGCTTCAGGAAAATCAACAGTAGCAAAATTGATGTCCCGTGGCAGGTATCCAATTTTTAGTGCTGATAAAATAGTTGGTGATATTTATAAAAAAAAAGTCTTTTTAGTTAAAACAAAAAGAAAATTTAATTTTGATAATACTATAAATTTAAAACAAAAATTAAAAAATCTTATTACCAAAAATAAAAAAGCATTAAAACAACTAGAGCAAATAATTCATCCATTAGTAAGAAAAGAAATGAGATCTTTTATTAAAAAGAAAAAAAAAACAAAAATCAAAATTTTTGAGATACCACTATTGATTGAAAGTAAACTTACAAAATATTTCGACATTATTGTTTTTGTTGGGGCAAAAAAAAACATTAGATTAAAAAGATATATTTCGGCAGGAGGTAATAAAAAGATATTCACAATTTTCGAAAAAAGACAAACCAAACCTAGTAAAAAGATAAAAATTAGCGATCATGTGATTTATAATAATAAAAAAATAAAAAATTTAGAAAAAAAAGTTAATTTCTTAATAAAAAGATATGAATGAGATATTTCTAGATACTGAAACTACTGGTCTGTCAGCTAAAGGTGGTGATAGAGTATTAGAAATAGCCTGTATAGAAACAGAAAATTTAATACCAACTAAAAAGATTTTTCATAAAGTTATAAATCCTGAAAAAGAAGTAACTGAAGAAGCTTTTAAGATACACGGTTTCTCAAATGATTTTTTAAAAAATAAAAAAAAATTTAAAGATATAGTTGATGAATTCCTAGAATTTATTAATGGAAAAAAGATTATAATTCACAATGCACCATTTGATGTTGAATTTTTAAATAGTGAGTTAAGTAGAGTTAATAAAAGAGGTTTAAATTTAAAAGAAATACAAGACTCGCTTACATTGGCAAGATCTAAATTTCCTGCTTCCTCCAATTCATTGGATAACTTATGTAAAAGATTTAATATCGATCTTTCTAGAAGAACAAAACACAATGCTTTGTTAGACTGCGAACTTCTCAGAGAGGTCTACATAAATTTAGTAGGTGAAAAAGAACCATCTTTAATTTCTAAAGAAAATGAATTCGGAAATGAAAATGTAAAAAATTTATATAGTATTAAAAAAAATAGACAAAAAATAGTTATATTACCCACAGAAGAGGAATTAAGTAATCATAAAAATTTTTTAAAATCGGAAATTAAGAAAAACTTTTTTTAATTTTTTTTACTTTCATATAGTTTTTTGAAGTCTACATTTTGTTCAAAATTAACATTCTTAAATCCACACTTATCAAATAAATAAACAAGAGTGCTTCTAATCTCAGGGTAAACTTCTTGTGGGACATTTATCAGAATAATTTTTTGAAGCTCTTCTTTTTCAAATTTTTTTTCAAAATTAACAACGGAAGAAAGGGTTATCGAAATAGGAGAAGATTTGTTATCTTTCTTGGAAAGAAGATATAGAGTTGTATCTACTTCAATAATATTTTCTTTAATTTTTTTACTTTTTATCTCAAAATTAATTATAAAATCTTTTATAGTTTTTTCTAAAAGAAAATAAGATTTTGCGTCGTGTATTTCAAAAGATAAATCCTTTATGTATTTTGCAACAATTTTATAAGTCATTTTCTTTATCCTTTTCCTTCTCCACAACTTCTCCTTCAATATAGTCTTGAGATTTATTTTTTATATCACTTTCTTTTTTAATTAAAGATTTCACTATTATTTTCCTTGTGAAAGGAATTAATAGTAAAAAACCAAAAAAATCCGTCACAAAGCCCGGCACTATTAATAAACAAGCCGCAAGTGCTATTGATGCTCCTGAGATAATCTCAAACAGTGGTATCTTATTCTTGTAAAGACTATAAACCCCAGATCTTAACGTACTTAGACCTTGCATTTTTGCGATATATATACCTATGATTGCTGTCAGAAAAATTAAAAAAATAGTGTTAAATGCACCAATATTTTGACCGATTTTGATCATTACAAATATCTCTATTGCGGGAATACCGATTAAAAATAGTAAAATTGTGTTCATTTGCCCGTTTCCAAATTATATTAATAATGTATATTTATCAAATAATGAGTAATAGTTTTGGATATTTAGACATAATTCTTTTAGCAATGATTGCTGGGTTTATCATT
>Ga0208261_1000504_pt1 | contig 15184 bp, 15 predicted proteins | sample Knorr_S7_td_DCM__FD_185595 | JGI IMG/M metagenome (GOLD analysis project Ga0208261, IMG submission 185595) | Marine microbial communities from Southern Atlantic Ocean transect - Knorr_S7_td_DCM_ad_131m_LV_B (SPAdes) (version 3) | ecosystem: Environmental > Aquatic > Marine > Oceanic | place...
GAGCTAGCAGTTTCTCTCGCTTCTGCTGTCCGAGATGATATCGACTTGGCTACCGGTAATGTACTCGGGTCAATGGTTGCGAACCTTTCTCTGGTTCTTGGAGGAGCTGTTCTAATAAGTCGATCCCCAATTTCGACTGGAAGTCGAAGTCTGTATCTTCCTCTTTCTCTGCTATCTACTATTGGATTTATCTACTTCATCCGCGGTGGTGTAAGTCGATGGGAAGGAGGGGTTATGCTTCTCCTTCTTCTGCTCTCGCTTTCACTAATGTACAAATGGGGGGCAGACGACGAAGCTGGACTTCTTTCATCAGTCAAAGAGGGCGATGACCCAACAACAGAAAAATATAATTTGTCGAAAGAGCTGCTTAAGCTTATTGCTTCATTGGTGGGAGTAGTAGTCGCTTCTTACGCTGTGACCGAAGGCGCTATTGACTTAGCTGACCGATGGGGAGTAAAAAGCGGGTTTATCGGTATCAGCTTAATAGCAGTCGGGACTTCTCTACCTGAGCTTGTAGCGTCCACCGTGGCGGCAAAAAAGGGTAAGCATGCCTTAATAATAGGTACTGTTCTAGGGTCAAATGTTTTCAATGGATTTGGGATAGGTGGCTTCATTGGCGTGATCGCTCCGGGGGAAAGCAAGGATGGATCTATCGTTGGCGCTTTCAGCACCACTCTTACTCTTTCTGCGATTGCTTTAAGTGCCGTTTTCATTCTTTCAGGTCGGAAGATAGTACGAGTTGAAGCGGGAATCCTTCTTTCTGCATACATCGTGTGGATGATCTTAGTCGGTGCCTAGAAGTGCCGCGGCACATAGAGAGTTGGATCAGGTATCTGCATCGAACACCCTAGGACGGTACGCTAAAGAGGTGAAGAAAAGCTTTTGGATTGAAACTTTAGGCTGCCCCAAAAACAAGGTTGATAGCGAGAAGATAGCTGGAACACTCCTCGTAGATGGCATGAGCCCAGCAGAAGCTCCTACTGATGCGAATTTAATAGTTGTAAATACATGTTCCTTTGTTGAACAAGCAAGAGAAGAAAGTATCGCTACAGTTTTTGAATATAGTCAGATGCGTTCAGAAGATGTTCAAGTAGTTGTAACGGGATGTTTGGCAGAGAGGTACGGGGAAGAAATTTCAAATTCGTTAGAGGGCGATGTAGATGCGATTGCTGGTTTCGGTGTTCCGGTAAATATTTCTTCCAAACCAGATGTTCCCAAATTTGACCTTCTTAATTTACCTCGTCCTAAGAGAGAAGAGCCGTGGGGCTATGTGAAGGTTGCTGAAGGTTGCGATAGGGTTTGCGGATTTTGTGCGATTCCATCTTTCCGAGGGCCACAACGGTCACGATCGATTTCTGAAATTCGAGAAGAAGTCATATCACTCGAATTGCAGGAAGTGGTCCTAGTGGCTCAGGATCTTGCCTCTTGGGCCAGAGACCAACGCGAGTCACCTGAGGGCATTGTCGATTTGGTAAAAGAGGTTAGCGATATAGTCCCGTGGGTCCGTCTTTTGTACTTGTATCCCTCTAGCCTTTCTGGTGAACTTGTTGAAATTATTGCCAACAGCCCAGTTCCGTATTTTGATCTAAGCCTGCAACACGTATCAGGACCGCTCCTTCGAAAGATGCGACGATGGGGAGATGGGGAACGATTCACTAAGGTCATTAAAGACATCAGGAAAATCAGGCCAGATGCGGCTTTTCGCACAAACTTCATAGTTGGTTACCCCGGAGAAACTGAGGAGGACCATGATCAGTTGCTGCGCTTCCTTGAAGAGAACGAAATTGACTGGTGCGGATTCTTCCCTTATTCAAAGGAGGCTGGAACATACGCCGAAACGCTCACGGAGGAGGTTGCTGAACCCCTAGTAATGGAGCGACTCCGAGAATTGGGTGAGGCACAGGATGTCATCACAGAAAAGAAACGAGATTCTATAATAGGAGAAAAAGTAACCGTGCTTATTGAGAGTCAAGGCACAGGGCGCAGCCATCGCGAAGCTCCGGAGATTGATGGGTTGATCTATGTTCCAAATACCTTAGAGGTCGGAAGTTTCGAAACAGTAACAATAGAAGAAGCCTTAGGGGTAGATCTTAAGGCAGTGCTTAGCGACTCTGTTTATCGAGAGGTGTCATGACTGAAAACCAACCGAGCTATTCTTCGGCTGGTTTAGCGACCCCAGCCAATTTAATAACAATGGCCAGGATTGTGGCGTCACCGATACTCTTCATAATTATTCTGAACGCGGAAGATCATGGGGGGACTTCCTGGGCAGCATTTATTCTAGGCGCAATCTTTGGGGTCAGTGATGCTGTCGATGGTCGACTTGCGCGAGCTACTGGAAGCGTGACTAAAGCAGGGGCATTCCTTGATCCGCTAGCAGATAAAGTTGTGGTCCTTGGATGCATGCTCTCACTTTGGTCAATTGGGCGCTTTCATTGGCTTCCAGTTCTTCTCATTGTTCTAAGAGAGCTATGGATTTCTGCTTACAGGTTCTGGCTGGCAAGAAAATCTTTGGTTGTCCCAGCCACAGAGCTAGCGAAGTGGAAGACTTTCGCTCAGGGGACAACACTGATGATTGCAGTTATGCCCACCTTCGAGAATATTGATTGGCTGGTGACTCTTCTGCTGTGGGTCGCAGTAGTAATGACGTTAATTACCGGATGGCAATATGTTCGATCTGGTTATCGTGCTTCAGCTTCTGGAAGTTCGTTAACTTAGATGATGTCACCATTGGTTGTCTAGGTTAAAGTCAGGCCATGGAACGATTTAGCTGTGAAGTGGTTGCCGTCGGAACTGAGCTCTTGCTAGGACAAATAGTAGATACCAATTCCTCATGGATTGGAGAGCAACTGGCGTTGAACGGTATGGATAGTTACTTTCAGACAAAAGTCGGAGATAATCCAGAACGGATCAAGAAGACTCTAGAGCAGGCTATAGGCCGCTCCGATTTTGTCATTGTGTGTGGAGGTTTAGGGCCAACTCAAGATGACTTAACGCGTGATGTTATAGCTGAGGTTATGGGGGTTGAGCTTGTCACAGATAATGAGCTTGTCGAGCGTATCTCAGCAATCTTTGGTAATAGAGGTCGTGAAATGCCGTTAAATAATCTTAGGCAAGCTCAAGTTCCACTGGGGGCTGAAACTTTGTCAGTGATGCCTGGTACTGCTCCCGGGCTCAAAGCGGTGGTTAATGGGAAAACCCTCTACGCGGTTCCAGGAGTTCCATGGGAGATGAAGCAAATGGTACTTGAAGATATCTTGCCTGATATGAGAGCAAAAGCAGGTATTACCAGCATAATCGGTTCAAAAACTCTAAGGACTTGGGGTGATTCAGAATCGGGCTTGTCAGAGAAATTAGCTGATGAAATTGAAAGGTTGGACCAAGTGGGCGGTGCAACCATTGCGTTTTTAGCAAGTGGGATCGAGGGGCTCAAAGTTCGACTTACGACCAAAGGAGATTCAAAATCAGAAGTTGAGAATGCCCTGAATGCCGAAGCCGAGATTGTTGCCTCTATTCTCGGAGATAAAATTATTTTTTCTTACGATGATCAAACAATGGAAGAAGTCGTTCTGGATATGTGTAGAGGTAAGGGTCTTACCTTAGGGGTGGCAGAGTCTTTAACAGGTGGATTGATAGGAAGCCGTTTAACCTCGATTTCTGGATCTAGTGAGGTATTCAAAGGTTCAATTGTCGCTTACTCTTCTGATGTTAAGCGTGCACTTTTAGATACTCCCGATGTCCCTAGTGTTTCCCAAGCTGCTGCAGAAGCGATGGCTGTTGGTGCCTGTAGGGCTTTAAATGCAGATATTGGCTTGGCTGTTACAGGTGAAGCCGGACCAGAGCCCCTTGAAGAGGAGGTCGGCAGGGTTTGGATGGCTACTTCGGTTGGGGGAGTGGTCAAATCTTCTACCGTTAAATGGCCCTTTGATCGAGAAAGAATAAGGCAATTCACTACGATCACAGTGCTTAATGCTCTTCGGCTTCGATTAGAAGATGAAATTTAACGGGTTTGAGCGTAAACGAAGGCTAAAAGCTGCTCGGTTAATTCATCCTTGTGTTCAGCGAATAGATTTGTCCCGTGCCGGCTTCCTGTCATTTCTAGGTATCTGGTCGTTGAAGCAGCAGCTAAGAGACTGTCTGCGTAACTATTAAAAGGTGGGTCGTCTTCGGCAACTATAAGAAGAAGTGGAGTTTTCATCGTTGAAGCTGCCTCGAGTGCATTTATACGTCCGTATGTTGTTGATGGAGAAATAGCGGCAACTGCAGCGACGTTATACTCATCAGCGATAGTTATTGCAGCAGTGCCGCCCATCGATGCTCCGATAATGACAACTTTCCGAACATTTTCGACAAACAACATGTAACGAACTGCTGCTTCTAAATCTTTATCCATCCGTTTGTCTTTTGTACCAGTCGAATCTCCATACCCTCTAAAATCAAACGTAAGGACCACATAGCCAGAATCACTTGCTTCTGTGGCGAACTCAGCCCAAGATGACTGGCCTCGCCCACGCATATGTGCAAGAACAATTCCTATATCGCCCTGACCGTAGACTAGTCCTGAAATCTCCTCGCCATCCCCTGTAGCGAATCTCGCCTGATCTGTTGCTGCCGGTTCTGCAACTACTTCAGATGTTTCTTCCAAATTTCCAGAAGCCTGGGGAGAGGATACTGGACTCCCACTAGTACAGGCTTGAAGGAGCAGTGCAAGTAATGGAATTAAAATACAAAAGGATTTGAAACGTCTTGCGATCACTAATCAACTATCTGTATTTGGTTGAAGTCGAAGTGAAGCCGAATTCATGCAGAAGCGTTCTCCAGTGGGTGGGGGCCCATCGTTAAAGATGTGTCCCAGGTGTGCGCCACACGCATTACAAATTGCTTCAGTTCGAACCATGCCATATGAGCGGTCTTCCACTCGGCGAACTTTTTCAGAGGCAGTTGCTTCATAGAAGCTTGGCCATCCGGTACCAGAATCAAATTTCGTTGAGCTCGAAAAGAGTTCAGTATCACAGACAACACAGTGATATACACCTGCCTCTTTCGTATCCCAGTAGCATCCACTAAAGGCAGGTTCTGTGCCTGCTTCCTGAGTAACGTAGTATTGGTCGGCGGTAAGACGGTTTCTAAGATCTTCGTTTGCTTCTTTGGGGGTATTCATGGTGCCTCCGGTCTTTCTCTAGATTAGTCTCCATTTGTTTTATGGTCATTTATGGCTAAATTTGCCTAAATGCTTGACCGAACAAATGTTCGTAGTTACACTATTGTTATTCGCATTAAATAATGTCACACCAATGATTTATGGTGATTATAAGTTCAAACAGGAAGTTACTTTAACCCCCACTAGATAAGAGGTAAGCATGGAATCAGATAAAGCACTTGATATGGCGTTGAGCCAAATTGAAAAACAATTCGGTGAAGGCGCCGTAATGAAAATGGGTGAAAAGACCACGATGCAAATTGAATCGGTACCCACAGGGGCTTTGGCCCTTGATTTAGCTCTCGGCGTCGGAGGCTTACCACGAGGTCGAATAACAGAAATTTATGGACCTGAGTCCTCGGGAAAGTCAACCCTCGCTACACATGTTGTGGCTGAAGCACAACGTAATGGAGGGATATGCGCATATATCGATGCGGAGCACGCTATGGATCCGGTGTATGCAAGGGCTATTGGCGTTGACGTTGATGAATTGTTAATCTCACAGCCTGATAATGGAGAACAAGCACTTGAAATTGTTGACACACTGGTACGTTCAGGCGCTATTGATGTCATAGTTATTGACTCCGTTGCAGCTCTCACTCCGCGTGTCGAACTAGAAGGAGAAATGGGGCAGAGCCATGTGGGATTACAAGCGCGCCTTATGTCACAAGCCCTTAGAAAATTAACAAGTAATTTAAACAAAACTAAGACTATCTGTATCTTCATTAATCAACTCCGAGAAAAAATTGGAGTAATGTTTGGATCGCCTGAGACTACACCTGGAGGTCGTGCACTTAAGTTCTACTCTTCAGTTCGGTTAGACATTCGCCGAATAGAGTCTCTCAAATCTGGTGTTGAAATAGTAGGGAACCGAACCAGGGTGAAGGTTGTTAAGAACAAATGTGCCCCACCATTCCGACAAGCAGAATTTGACATTATGTATGGAAAGGGAATTAGTCGTGAAGGCTCACTCCTTGATACTGGTGTTGATATGGACATAGTGAAAAAATCTGGCGCTTGGTATACCTACGAAGGTGAACAACTTGGCCAAGGGCGAGAGAAAGCAAAGATTTTCTTGAGCGAGAACCCTGAGATCATGATGGAAATCGAAAATCGTATTTGGGGTAATGTGCATCCAGATGACGCAGAAGACCAATTTACAGAAGCTGATGATCAACCAATTTCAATTGAAGATTAATCAATCAATGTGAATATTGGTGCTAGCTGAAATGATTCCCTCTAGCCTATAAGAGTGAACGATCAGTACATAATCCAGACCTTTGGCTGTCAGATGAATGAACATGACTCCGAACGTATATCTGGAATTCTTGAAAGTTCTGGAATGAAAAGAACGCAGGAAGTTGCCGATGCAGATGTCATTGTCATAAATACATGCTGTATACGTGAAAATGCTGACAATAAGTTCTATGGGCATCTAGGAAACTTGAAGCAACTTAAGGAGCAAAATCCTGAACTAAAGATTCTTGTCGGTGGTTGCCTAGCGCAAAAAGATCAGGAACTGATCCGTGATAAAGCTAACCACGTAGATGTTGTTTTCGGAACACACAATCTAAACCGCGTAGCTGATTTATTAGAATTAAGCAGGAGTGAAGGTCCAATTGTTGAGATTATCGATCAAGAAGAAATGGAAAATGAAGTTCTATTTGACTCCGCTTTTCCCGTTCGGCGGGAACTGGAGCATGCTGCTTGGATGACGATTCAAAGCGGATGTGACAACTCATGCGCATTCTGTATAGTTCCGCAAGTGCGGGGAGGTGAAGTCAGTCGACTATTTGGTGATCTCCTCGATGAGGCGAAACGCTTAGTTTCTGAAGGCGTAATCGAAATAACGCTTCTGGGTCAAAATGTGAATAGTTACGGTCGAGATCTTACGACTCAACTTAGATCAGCTGTTCCAGATTCTAAGGATAACTTCCGAGCTGGGCTAAGGTGGGCGCAAGACGACAAGCGACGTCCCCGAACCCTCTTTCCTGACCTTCTTCGTGATATCGGTTCAATCGATGGTCTTCGCCGTCTAAGATTTACAAGCCCCCACCCCAAAGATTTTCGTCGTGAAGTCATTGAAGCAATGGCTGAAACATCCGCGGTCTGTGAACACCTACACCTGCCATTGCAATCCGGAAGTGACCATATTCTTGCCGCTATGCATAGGGGGTACAATAAATCGAAATATATGGAAAGGCTAAGTGAAGCACGCAAGCATATTCCAGATCTTGCGGTAACTACCGACATTATCGTGGGCTTTCCTGGAGAAACAGAAAGGGATTTTGAAGAAACTCTCGCCTTAGCTGCTGAAGCTGAATTTGATGGGGCGTACACGTTTATTTTCTCTCCGCGGCCCGGAACTGAAGCTGCGGAAATGGTAGAAAGTTACTGTGATCCCTCAGTAGCAGGAGAGCGCTATGACCGATTGAGGTCAGTAATTTTACGGTCCGCTCTTCGTAAGCATGAGAAACGGATAGGTAAAAGTGAAGAAGTTATCGTTGAAGGGCCAAGTAAGAAAAATCCCGACACAACAACAGGAAGGACGAGGCAAAACAAGTTGGTTCATTTTAATAGTCCACGTAAGTTACCGATTGGCTCTGTAGCAAAAGTTGAAATTATTAGTGCATCTCCCCGCTACCTTCAAGGGAATTTGGAAGAGGTAATTGCGACACCAGCGAGGAAGACTCGAATACCTGTGGTTGCTGTGTGAACTCAGTCTCCGATTCTCCGATCCTCTCGATAGTAGGAACAACCGCATCAGGAAAATCTTCTATAGCTATGGCGATAGCTCGAGAGATACCAAATCTCGAAATCGTTTCCATAGACTCAATGCAGGTTTATAAAGAAATGGATATCGGTACCGCAAAACCATCTCTTGAAGATCAAGGAGAAGTTCCCCATCATATGATCGACTTAGTAGAACCTGATGTTGAATTCTCTCTAAGCGAATTTCAACGTGAGGCAGTAAGTGCGATTAGAGACATCGAAGAGCGCGGTGCAATTCCACTACTTGTGGGGGGAACCGGCCTACATCTGCGCGCTGTTATAGATAATTTCGAAATACCTAAGCAGTATCCGACAGTTGAGCGAGAGTTGGATAGCGAAGCAGATACTGTTAAATTACATAAGTTACTTACGCAGCTTGATCCAGTAGCAGCTGGCCGTATGGAGAGTACCAACAGAAGGAGAATACTTCGTGCTTTAGAAGTAACTCTTGGTAGCGGAAGACCATTTTCAAGTTACGGACCGGGAATGCAGAAGTATGCCCCTACGAGATTTCGAATGGTTGCTCCCAGATGGGAAAGGGAGAAGATAAACCAGCGCATAGATAAGAGGTTTAATGCACAAATGGAAATGGGTTTTTTCGAAGAGGTTTGTAGATTAACTGAAAACTATGGGACCCTATCGCGCACCGCTCGTCAAGCATTGGGTTACCGTCAATTCTTAGATCATTTGAGCGGAAATATTAGCTTGGATGAAGCCATTGATATTGCGAAACAACAAACTAGGAAATTTGCGAGAAGGCAAGAACGATGGTTTCGAAGAGACCCTCGAATTCAGTGGTTTGATATTGATGAAAATCCATTAGAGGTCCTCCCTTCTCTTGTGGAAGAATGGCGACATGCGCCTAATTAAGTATGAAGGACTCGGGAACAAGTTTCTGGTAGTCATACAAGATAGTGTCCCTAAGGACAGCAGTCAGTTGGCAGTATCAGTCTGCAGCCCTAAAAACGGGTTTGACGCAGATGGGTTAATTTTCGGGACGCCTTCTAGTTCCGACGGAATAGATATCCACATGACGCTCTTTAACGCTGATGGAAGTTCAGCGGAAATTTCAGGTAATGGCATTAGATGTCTTGCCCAAGAAATATTTTCAAGATCTGAGGAAGAGTCATTGCAAATTTTGACGGGTTCCGGAGTTCGTAACGTTACTTTGAACAATCTCAGGAACGGCGAGGCTGAGATCAGTGTGGATATGGGCCTAGTTAGAGAAGGTCCCGAACTCCCATTACTGGACTTTTTGCATCATGAATCAATTAATATTGTTAAGGCAGCTACCGCTGATATCGGAAATCCTCACGTGGTAATAGAAGTAGAAACGTTAGATGGTGTAGATGTCGCTGCAGCGGGACCTCATATTGAGTCCCTATGGCAACCTGTGGGAATAAATGTGCACTTCTTTAAAGCTCAAAATAGAACTGAGTTTTCCATGTTGACGTGGGAGCGTGGAGCAGGAGTTACCTTAGCCTGTGGAACGGGAGCATCAGCCTGTGCCTTCGTTGCTAATAGATGGGGACTAATTGAAGAAATGTCCGAGGCAACGATGGCGGGAGGAACTGCGAAGATTAACTTAGCGAATGACAAAGTTCTGTTGACGGGTAAATCTAGACGCATAGAAGAATTTGAGCTTCCCTTCTAATGGATAATGGCATGGCAGAGCTTGAAGAGAAATCACACCGCGGAGGGTTCGGTGATCTTGGTGGTGAAGAACGAGGCCTCATTGATAGATCATTCAGGGAGCGAATAATTGCAGTGGGTTTTGTTGGAGAAGGGAAAGATGAAGCGTCAGTACTTCTCGAACTCGAAGAGCTGTGCCGTCTTATCAATACGGCAGGTGCTGATGTTGTTGAAACCGTCATACAGAAAAAACCCTCTCCTGACCCAGCAACTTTTATCGGCAAAGGAAAAGCAAGGGAAATATATGACTTAGCAGAAACCTTGGACGTTGACACTGTTGTGTTCAACGATGAGTTGACCCCTGGACAACAGTTCAACTTGGAGCGGATATTCCACCGATCTGCTCTAGATCGGACAGCTGTAATCCTTGATATATTTGCACAAAATGCGAACACCCCTGAAGGGAAAGCACAAGTAGAATTAGCTCAGCTTCAGTACCGGCTTCCTCGTCTTAGGGGTCAAGGCCAGAACTACAGTCAGCAGGCTGGAGGCATAGGTACACGTGGGCCAGGAGAAACAAAACTTGAGGTTGACCGAAGGAGGTTAGTTCGTCGTGTCCACAAACTAGAACGACAGCTGAAAGCAGTTGGTGCACATAGAAAAAATCAATCGAAAAAGCGACGACATTCCTACAATCAGTCGGTGGCAATAGTGGGCTACACCAATGCTGGAAAATCTACCCTCCTCAATCTGCTTGCCAACTCAGATGCAGTCGTAGCTGATCGCTTATTTGCTACCTTGGACCCATTGACACGTCGGATACAACTTCCAGGTGGAGAGTCAATATTTCTCACCGACACCGTTGGGTTTGTTCAGAAACTTCCACACCAATTGGTCGAAGCGTTTAAAACTACTTTAGATGTCGTTATTGAAGCTGACCTTCTACTGCACATCGTTGACTGCAGTCATGCTTCACCTGAAACCCAAATACTGGCTGTTCGTAGTGTCCTAGAAGAAATCGGGGCAGGAGAAGTGCCCGAAGTGCTGGTCTTTAATAAGTCAGATAGATCAGATCCTTCCGAATTGCTCATGCTGTATCCTGATTCAGTTGCGATATCCGCTTATTCTGAAACAGGTATAGATAAGCTGCTGTCAGCTGTCGCCGATCAACTACGAGTTGTTTGGGACGTAGTTGAATTGGCTATTCCGTTTGATAAAGGGGATGTCTTAGCTCAGGTACACCGAGAAGGACAGGTGCTTATGGAAAAAGCAACAGAAGAGGGAATGTTGATTCAAGCTAGGCTCGATTCATTCTCACGGTCCCGTCTTTCTCCGTTTCTTATATCTGATGGAGGAAGAGATGGGATTTGAGCTTCCACCGTATCCATATGATTTACTTGATCCATACAAGGTTTTAGCTAATCAACACTCTGGGGGAGTCGTTGATCTTTCGGTAGGGACCCCATGCGACCCTCCTCTAGAAGATGCTGTTCGCGCTCTGGTTAAATCTGATAGTGAAAGAGGGTACCCATCTTCTATAGGGTCTGAAAAATTTCGCACGAGCTGCCAAGAATGGGTAAAGCGGCAGTTTGACGTAGATATTGATATTGAAAAGAATATTGCTGCGTGTATTGGAACTAAAGAATTTGTTGTATCAACTCCAAACTATCTTCATCTACGTAACCCTGAGAAAGACACCGTTCTATATCCGGAAATTAGTTACCCTTCATATGCAATGGGAGCTCACCTCGCTGGTTGTCGAGCTGTACCGGTCAAAGTCGATAAAAACGGAAAGTTGCTGCTAGAAGACTTGGATTCCAATGATATCGACCGTTCGCTGATGCTCTGGGTTAATTACCCCAGCAACCCAACGGGAGCGGTAGCGGACTTAACTTCAATAGCTGATTGGGGAAGGTCTCACAACGTCCCGATCTTCAGTGATGAATGCTACTCGCAGTTCGTTTGGGGGCGGAAGCCAAGCAGTGTGCTGAGTAGCGGCCTGTCTGGCGTTGTCGCCGTGCACTCACTGTCAAAGAGGTCCAATCTGGCTGGGATTCGCGCAGGTTTCTATGCCGGCGATGAAGATCTAGTTTTTTGGCTTAAGGAGATTAGAAAGCACTCTGGGAAAATGATGCCCGGTCCAGTTCAAGCTGCAGCGTCAGTGGCCTACTCCGATGATCATCATGTTGAGAAACAAAAACTTAGATATCGAGAACGGTTGGAGTTTCTGCAATCATGTCTCAAGTCCTTAGATATTGAATCAGAATTGCCTCAAGGCTCCTTTTATCTTTGGGTCTGGAGTGGGCAAGATGGTTCTTGGGAGCTAGTTGAACGTCTCGCATCTGAAGTGGGGATGCTGGTGGCCCCAGGGTCTTTCTTTGGATCTTCAAGCCATATCCGAATTGCCGCTGTTCAGACCCTCGAGAAACTTGAACTAATTCAAAATAGATTAGATAGTTGACGCCTCTTATTTATTCTCTAGGCGCTATCATTTTATTGGTAACTTGAATCAAGAGGTATAGAAAAACTTGGTTGTTAAGTAATGATTTAGGAAAAACTGTGACTGAACCAAACCCCTTTGAAATGACTTCAACTTTGGTAGCAATCCCTTCTGTAAGTTTTGAAGAGGCAGCAATCGTTGACTTCCTGCATGAAAGACTAGACAAAGTCCCATGGCTAGAAACTACTCGAATTGGGGATAATTTAATTGCCAGAACTCAGATGGGGAAAGACCAACGTTTACTTCTAGGAGGTCACACCGATACTGTTCCGGCAAATAATAACTTAGAAGCTCGATTAGAAGGAGAGACTCTGTGGGGTCTCGGGTCAGCAGATATGAAAGGCGGCTTGGCCGTAATGCTCTCCTTGGCAGAGTCAATATCTTCTCCCGCTTTTGATATGACGTACCTTTTCTACGCCAGAGAGGAAGTAGCAGCCGAATATAGCGGTTTAAAAGATATCGTCGCTGAAAGTCCTGAACTGCTCAATGCTGATTTAGCTCTTTTGGGAGAACCTACCTCTGGAACGGTTGAAGCAGGTTGCCAAGGCACAATGCGGTTCCTTCTTGAATTAAAAGGACAACGAGCTCATACTGCTAGGCCTTGGATGGGCGTAAATGCTATTCACCGCCTAGACAAAGCACTTGAAGTCCTTAACGATTATGAGGAGAGAAAGCCTGTAATCGAAGGATGCGAATACCGTGAAGCCCTTCAGGCGGTTCGCATCGAGGGTGGAGTCGCCGGTAACGTAGTGCCGGACAAAGTCACACTGACGTTTAACCATCGAGTGGCCCCAGATAGAGACCTCGAAGAAGCCGAGATTTTTGTTAGAAGTATTTTCTCTTCCATGCTCACCTCTGATGATGAATTGAAACTAGTTGATTCAGCTCCGCCCGCAAAACCAGGTCTTTCCAATCCAATGCTGGCATCAATGATCGGGAAACACGACCTTCAAGTACGAGCGAAGCTCGGGTGGACTGATGTGGCATTTTTTGATCAGCGAGGAATTCCAGCAGCGAATTTTGGCCCTGGAGATGCGACTCTGGCACATACTCAAGAGGAAAGAATTACGAAACCAGCAGTTGATTCGTGCTATTTAGTTCTGAAAAGCTTGATAGAGAACGGTCTCTAAATTTTTCTAAGCACGGTCACAACTTTGCCAAAAATTTGGACCTGTTCATCAGGGTTAGCATTTGTTTCAAATCGCATAGGTGACATCGTTGCATTTGCTGGTTCGAGAACTATGCAAGACCCTTCTCTATTAAAAGTCTTTACGGTCGCTTCTTCGCCGGATATCCCTGCAACGACTATCTCACCTGGATCGGCTGTTTCCTGTTTTCTTGCCACGACAAAGTCACCATCAAAAATTCCAGCTTCAATCATTGAGTCACCACGTACTCTTAGCATAAATAAATCGCCCTCTCCGGTCAGGTCTGAGGGGAGAGGCATGACTTCTTCGACATTTTGCGCGGCGAGAACGCCAGATCCTGCCGCGACATCGCCAACAAGAGGTACATGAGTAACGGGTCGCCTGTCAATCACAGCTCCTGAACCAGCATCCCAATGGACTTCGATGGCCCTGTTTTTTGTTGGGTCCCGACGAAGGTAGCCCTTATCTTGAAGGGTATTAAGGTGATTGTGGACAGTAGATGGAGAATTGAGTCCAACAGCTTGCCCGATTTCACGCACAGTGGGAGGGTAGCCTTTATCACGAATTGCGCTGTCTATGTATTCCAAGATCTGGGACTGTCTTTTTGTTAGGGGATTATCAGGCATGCTGCCTCCTCACCCCTTCGTTTAAAGGGGTTTTTAAGAGAATTCAAATTACATAGTTGTAATCGAACATATGTTCGTATATATTAACTATAGGAACAAACGTTCGTAGAACCTATGTTCGCCGAACAATTGTTCGATGTCAAGTACCCAACTAAGGAAACATGGAAATGTCTACTGGAATAATTGTCACACCCGTTTGGGAGAATGTTGATATGAAACAAAATCTTCAGTTCAACCCAGTACTTAACGAACAATACCAAAGCGAGTTAATAGAATTTTCGTCACAACAAGAGGTAGATGTTCCTGCTGGTGGCAGTAGAAATATCCCAGTGGGTTCTCGTAGCTACCTTCGGCGGAGGCTCTTTGTCGGCATGCTACTGATAATTGTGGGAGCTCTCTTTTGGACAGCTATCTCGCTAGTCGTAGGTGTTGGGGAGAAACAAGTGGGAGCGGATCTTACGAGTAATGCTCCGAGAGAAATCTACATTGTTGCTCCCGGCGATACCTTGTGGTCAATTGCAAGTGCTATTGATACTGATGGAGATCCTCGAGATACCATTGATCGCTTAGCCGATTTAAATGGTGGCAGCTCTATCTACATCGGGCAAAGATTGATTCTAAGTAGCTAACGAATGGCTCTTTGCCGACGGTTTACGCGAGGCTGAGAGAAGCAAGTTTATTAACTATAAAGATCGTTTTCTTAAAAATCTTTGAAAAGTAAAATCTCCAACCGTCAGTTCACGATCTAAGATCACCTCCCCAGTTTGATAACTCTCTGCAGTCGTCACTAATTGAGATCGGGGGTCTGAAGAGTATCTCGGGCTGACTGTTATACAGAATTCATTGAAGAGGTCAAGATCTACTAATTGCTGGTTCAGATTTGGGCCTCCTTCAACAAGAATCACGGGTCCGTAAGCTTCCGCCAGGGTAGGTATGGCTTCCTTAAGATCAACTAACGATTTTCCTATTTGAAAGGTATCTATGTTTTTGAAGAGAGATAGCGTCCCTTCGTTAAAGCCTGTTTTCGATGTCAGAATCGCAGGACGGTAATCGGAGGACGAAAAGAGAGGTGACTCCGGATCAAGATTTAAGCTATTGGTAACGACAGTGATTGTTGGTAGGTGGGATCTATTTTGAGAAGCCCGAATTTGAGTCGTCCGATCAGATATAGCAGGTACTGAGTAATTTTCTGTCCTTACTGTCCCAGCAGCAACCAAAATGACATCGGCCAGCCCTCGTAAAGTTCGAAATAGTGCCTTATCTTCTGGCCCACCTAATGGGCCAGAAGTTCCATTTAGCGTTGCTA
>Ga0208261_1000508_pt1 | contig 15064 bp, 16 predicted proteins | sample Knorr_S7_td_DCM__FD_185595 | JGI IMG/M metagenome (GOLD analysis project Ga0208261, IMG submission 185595) | Marine microbial communities from Southern Atlantic Ocean transect - Knorr_S7_td_DCM_ad_131m_LV_B (SPAdes) (version 3) | ecosystem: Environmental > Aquatic > Marine > Oceanic | place...
AATTTCTTCAGGAGAATCATTTCCACACGCTGAAATTAGCGGTATGGTTAGCATGAGAATTATCATACTAAATATGTTTAATTGTTTCGCCATAATATTATTATGATACCTAATAGATATAACTAACCTACTTAATTAAACTTGAGTGCCTTAGTACTGTCAAGTTTATGTTACATCTATTTCTTTTCCGTTAAGGAGACATGAACTTTTTAAAGGTACAGCATTTTTAACAAGATTTTCAGCGAAACAACCTTGTTTTGCGATTCTTATTATTTCTAAAACATCAGAGTCAGGATCTTTGGACTCTACAGTAAAATCACTTCTCACTTCGGTTACTTTATTTTCTACAGTACCTTGTTTAACAGATCCTTTAAGATAATAGTCAAGTTCAACGTGTACTTTGGCAGAAGTAATTCCTACTTTTCTCATTGAAGCGTACCGCTTCAGTTGTGTAAGTAGTCAGAATCCGATTCCGGCAACAATATATGCTAAAGGAGCAGGGTGGTTTGCATCTCCTCCTAATCGTTCAGGTTCATCGGAATAAAAGGTAAATTGATTTCTAGTAGCTTTGTGAAGCATTTTTTCGATATGTTCACAATCTACTACTACAGTTGAAGTGAATACTCCCTCTGGTAATTCTTCCCCGACAATAGACTGAGGTATATCACTTGGCATAATTTATCTCCTCTATTCTGCTGTCCCAGCATATTCTTTATGTAAAAGTTCCCAATCTATATCATATCCAAGACCAGGTTTTGTTGGGGCATGTACGACACCACCATCAAATTGAATATCTTCTACAAGACCAAACATATTACTACCAGTAGATGGGAAAAATTCGAAAAATTCGCAATTAGGAACAGCCATGGTTACATGGAGATTAGCAACATTATTTAGTGAATTCCCTCCATGATGAATTTCGCATTTCATTTTGAAACCTTCTGCAAGATGACATAGTCTAACCAAGGGAGTAATACCACCAGTAATAGCTACATCTCCTCGAAGTATGTCAGTAGCAAATTGTGTAATCCACTGTGTCATACCATAATATCTTCCTGGCGCATATTCTGTAGATAGAATAGGAATATCTAATTTCTGATGAAGTTTAATGTAGTTATAGATATCTTCTTCAGCTAACGGGTCTTCATACCAATAGTAATTTAACTCTTCTATTGCACGACCTACTCTTACAGCATCTTCATAATTGTATGCCCATGTTGAATCCAACATAAGTTTCATATCGTTACCTACCGCTTCTCTAACTGCCTGAGATATTTCAATGTCATTGGCTGCAATCCCATGAGGATGTATTTTATGAGCAGTCCAACCCATCTCTTTAAATTTAATAGCTTCTTCGGCATATTCTTCTTTAGTCTCCCAAAAACCAGTGCTAGAATATACAGGAACAACTTCTTTGCAAGTGCCAAGGAGTCTATGAATTGGTTGACCTGTAATTTTTCCATTGATATCCCAAAGACAAATATCTATTGCACCAATTATATACGTTGATACAGAGCGATTAGCTTTCCAAAGATCTTGCCATATGGCGCCAATATCTTGAGGATTTTTACCAATAACTCTTGGTTTGATGAATTCGATCAAACCTGGAGCAAAATGATCAGCACCCATTCTGGAGCTACCTAAGAAAGCGTTACCGCTTATACCTTCATCAGTTTCAACAGTAACTACTCCAAGTTTCTGAGTACTACCAAAAGTCTGAAAATTAAGTCCTACTTTCCATGGTTCCGATTTCCAGTAGAACATATCCATTTTTACATTTGTAATTTTCATGATTCTCCTTTACTTATTACTGACAGCTAACCAATGCTCTATCACAATCTAATATTTCATTTGCATATTGTCTCGTTATGGATGTTCCGTCATCGTTTTTATCGTATATTTTAAACAATCCATAAAATACCGCACCCATCGCGCTTGTCAATATAAGACTTGCCAAAATGAAGGCAATTATATATGGCCCGCCTTTTAAATACGTTCCCTCAAAGCGTCCTGGTTCTGGTGTAATAGGGGAAGGTCTCCATTGAGTTGCCTCAGGAACATATTCTACAGTATTTTGTTGTTCTAACTGTGCCCTAAGAGAAGCTATTTCTTCAGCCATACGTTCAATTTCCGGATTATTTTGTTGAATGGTTGGCTGCTGATTTGAAATTTCTTCTCGTAGTTTTTCCATTTCCTTTTGAAGGTTTTCAATTTCCGGATTTACTGCACTAACTTCTGAGGTAGATGCTTGGGTATTCGTAATTGTAGTATTTGCAGCAATTGTATTTGTATCACCTGACATACTCTGATACATTTTTTTATTCAATTGAATTAAGAGATACAAATGAAGAGGACCTGTAAGACCTATAGTAGAAATTGGAAATACTATACCCAAAATACCCGATGCAATAGCTAGACCTGAAATGACAAAAAATATCATAATAAATACTGGTGTTGCTAGTAGTGAGATAAACCTTTTTTCGATACTTTTAATATTTGGTTTGTTATATTTTAAAAAAGTAGAAATAACACCATACATAGGTAAAACTAGAATAACAAAACCTGCAAAAAGAATTCCGATTCCTATAGTTTGATCAGTTGAATCATTCGAGTTTCCATAGGTATCAATTGAACCTAAAATCATGAATCCGATAGCGAAAAATAAAGTAAAACCACCAATTGATGATAAGATTAAACTTAATACATAAGACCCTAAATGGGATAGAAAACCAGGTTTAATAAATATGTCATGAAATGACAACGAATACTTGGGTTCTATATAAATAGGAACCGATTCATAAGGAATATTAGAAGATTGATCAGTTTTATTAGGTACATTATCCCACATTACAAAACTCCTAAACGTTTACTCTTTTTAGTAAAAAGTATACCACTTTAAATTAGAACACTTTAGAGTATTATCCAATCCCTAAAGTGTTCTAATAAAAGAGGTGATTGGTAAAATTAACCAGTTGGAGGAGTGTAAGCAACTCCCTGTGCAATTTTTAGTGCATCTACTAAGTCCTCTATTGGCATTAATGGTGTCGTTTTTAGATTTGTTACGGCTCCTGTACTTCCAATAGTTATTGATGCTGCAGCCATTGTTTTGTCATCTGGAGCCTCGATAAGTAAAACCAAGTCATTTTCTCCAAACGCTGCAAATCCTTGAACAATATTAATACCGGATGGTGCAAGCATATTTGAAACTTGTTCCAATCGATTTTGTGGATTAGCTATTTGTGCAGCCCAAGCATTTGCTGAGTATGATCCTTGTAATAAATAATGTCCCATTTTCATCCTCCCCCTCACTAAATATTTAATTTTGAGCTCTAGAAATCACTCGATGTAAAGATATGTAGGATTTTTCTGTGAGATCAGCAATTTTTGCCCTAACTCCTGAATTATCAGGTCCGATAGTTCTTTCATATGCATTAACTACATCACTGAGAGAGGCAAAATAGAGAGACATTCTAAGGACGTCAGCATCTCCACCTAAAGGAATCATTACTAATGGTTTTTGTTCTTGATTAGCCCATCTTTCTTTTGTATATTCTAATAATGAATCTCTTTCCCCTCTTTTTGCTATAAATGTACGCCGAACAATAAATTTCGGATTATCTGGAGTGCCCTCTGGCATTTGATTCACAATCAGTAGATTTCTTTTGACATCTGAGCATTTGGCATGAATTTGTGCATGTTTAGCGTTAAATTCAGGAGTGACTTGTCCCATTCGTTCTTCAAGTTCATCAGGGTTTTGGAAAACACCATTTACAGCAATATGGCGGTTAGCAATTAATGGCATTGCAAGAGAAACACTCACGTTAGTATTTAGATTTTCTTCTTCTCTTAGATTAACTACATCATTGGTAACTTCTGTCCATCGCCCGTGTTGTGGATATAGTAAGGTTTGTAGTATAACTGACATTTTGTCCTCCTTTTTCGAGTAAAAAAAAAGACCTCTTTTGAGGTCTCTACTAAGTCGGTGATTCTTAATTCAAATTATTTCATCTGCACCTCCCAGTTAGAAGAGACCTTATGATCTCTACAACAAAGAAGACAACAGCATAGACAGCAACATATGGATATAAAGGATCTGTTAATAGAAAAAGATAAATAGGAATTAAATATTGCTGAAAAAATATGCATTTTTAGTGTAGTCTCTAAAATTTATATAGTCTCGACTCTTTGGAATATAGCAGAAATATTGTGTTCTACATCACAATTTAACTACAAAAATACGATAAATTGCTCAATATTCTAATTATTTATAAATATTGCTAAATTTTTAGTGGATATTATTCATTATTAACGATTCTGTTACTGAATCATTAATAATTGTAATATTTTTGCTTTATATTTGGTTTTCGTTTACAATCCCCCCAGTTAAATAAATACCCAGGAGGTGTGTATGGGTTCAGAAAAAAATATATCTGCTGTTTTATTAGTGGTATGTCCAATTGTTGTATTTGCGATGTATTTTACACTGTTATCAACAGTAGGAGACGCAGATTGGTCTGATATAAAAGGAATTACTTTATTGTTAGGCCAAGATTCATCGAATATAGGTATAGGTATGGCTATAGTCACAGTAGCTATGGGACTTATGTTTGCTTCTTATGGTTACGTACGAAGTACTATGACTGGAGGAAGTGGAGCAGGTTTAGCTAATATAGGATTTGTTTTAATTGTAGGTATGTTTGCTGCCTTTTTAATCGAAAACGGTTTAATAGCAGCTGCAGCTGATTCTTCTTCTACTGGTCAAGCCGCTGGTGCCGCCGCCGCTGCTGCTGCAGTTGCAGCAGGAGATGCAGCCAATGCCGAAGCTATAGGTGCGGCTACAGCAAGTGCTGCTGGAGTGTCTATAGGTGCAACATTAGTTGTTGCTTCACAAGGTGTAGGAACAATTGGTACTATTGCAGGATTTTTGGGATTTGCATTGATTGGCCTTGGTATGATTATCCAAAAAAATTGGAATATAGTTGTAGCAATAATTTTAATTATTACAGGTCTTTTGGGTGCAATTGGTACACCTATAATGGGATATGATAATAGTAATATGTTTATCGTTTGGATTGCAATGATGGTAAGCGCTGCAGTAACAGGTGTTTTTACGTACTTACGCGAATAGTAATTTAACAATGAAATAGTTTTAATAGAAATGCCCAGAATTTTCTGGGCATTTTCTTATTGTAATGAAGGGAGAGGTATGGATAAGGAACTTTTTGAAAAGGGATTAGCAAAGAGGAAATCAGTATTAGGTGCAGAATACGTAGAACGATCTCTTGCACAAGCAACAGATTTTAATAGACCATTTCAAGAATTAGTAACTGAATTTGCGTGGGGATTTGGATGGGGCGATGAAACATTAAATCAAAAAACAAGATCTATGCTTAACGTAGCAATGATTGCTGCATTAAACCGAATGACCGAGTGGGAATTACATCTGCGTGGTGCATTAAATAATGGAGTAACAAGAGAAGAAATTCAATCGATATTACATCACGTTGCTATTTATTGTGGTATGCCTGTTGGAGTTGAATGTTTTCGTATTGCTCAAAGAGTTTTTTCGGATATAGATGGATAGGTTTGAATAACATATCAAGATAGAATTGCCCATAATACGACTAAGATAGTTAGTATTATCATGCTTCTCATGAGTTTTTGGTTATTTGGTAGAGAACGACCAAGTACACTACCACCCCAACACCAAAGGCTCGTGAGTGTTAACTGACATACAGCAAAACCAAAGACAACACTTACTAATTGGGTAGGAAAAGAGCCTATAGCAGGGGCAAAGTTACTCCATGCAAGAGCAGACATTACCCATGCTTTGGGATTAAGCGGATGAACAATGACGCCATGTTTAAAATCAAATTGGTGTGATTGTTGAATATTGTCTGAATTAACAGGTTTAGTATTCCAAGATCGCGAAGCAAGATAAATCATATAGACAGCGCTTATATATTTGAATATTTGAAACAGTGTTGTGTTCTCAGAGAGGATTACTCCAAATCCAAATCCGATGAGAATATTGAGAGGTATTTTCCCAACTGCAAGGCCTAGTAGGAATCCACTGCATGATTTCAATCCTATTTGTGAACCACCAAGCATAGCAAGTAAATTTGCAGGACCAGGTGTTCCTACCATTAAAATCATAAAACCAAAAAGGGATAGGTATGCTTCTATCATCGTATTATATTAATTCTTGAATACAAATTACTAAAGAATTAATTTACTTTCTTCTTACATCAATGAAACTTTTTACAAATAACCCTATTGCAAGAGTAGATGTTCCTATCATTACAAGTAGTCGTAGTAGACCTAGTCCCCCATCATCAAGCGATTTTGGTAACCTCATTCCAATAAGAGATAGAAGAATGATAAATGTTAATAGAACAGCAATATGGGCTACAATTTTGTTTAGATCTGGTTTGTTGGAAGAAACTACATAGCATATAAGCAATAGTATCCCAAATATAACTGGAATAAGAGCAGTAATTGAGGATACTTCAACATATCCCCATAAACCCATTGCAATAAGAGATATGGAATTTATTAAATTTGATTTTGCTGGACTCATAGTTTGTATTTTCCTTGTTATTTAAAATCGTTTAATATTATTAAACTTTAGTGATATGAAGCTGTCAATTTTTTATATGATTTGATCAATCATATCTGTAGAATTTATTTTTAGAAATATAGGTGATGAATATGAATAAGAAATTACCCAAAGTACATATAATTGCAACTGGTGGAACTATATCTGGTATTGGTGCTAATCGACTTGATTATACTCAATATTCTGATACAGGAAATCGTTATACAATTGAACAACTTATAGAACGAATTCCTGAAGTAAAAAATGTTGCAAATTTAACCTACGAAAATTTATTAGCTACTGGTAGTACCAATATTACTCCGAAAGATTGGTTAGTAATTGCAGAACGTGCAAATACTCTTTTACAGGACGGTATTGACGGTATTGTTATTACTCATGGCACAGCTACTTTAGAAGAAACAGCATATTTTTTACATCTTACAATTAAGTCTAATAAACCCGTTGTATTAACTGGCGCCATGAGACCTCCATCATCGATGAGTACAGATGCAGATATTAATTTACTTGATGCTATTCGTATTGCATCTAGTGGCAACGCACAAAATATGGGTGTAATGGGAGTGTTAAATAATCAAATCCATTCGGCTAGGGAAATTATTAAAATGAATACCTTACGTGTTGATACGTTCCAATCTAATGATTTAGGCTTTTTAGGTTTTGTAGATTCAGATGGGCAAGTAATTTTTTATCGTAATTCAATAAAAACTCATACCTATGAAAGTGAGTTTAGTACACAGGGGTTAGATCAATTACCAAGAGTTGATATTGTCGTTGCTTATTCTGGTGGTGACGGTTTGTTGATTGATGCTGTGAAAAAAAATGAATCTCAAGGACTAATACTTGCTGGTTTCGGATCCGGCACATTGCCAACGGTAATGAAAGATTCTGCTCTTGAATTGGTCAAAGGTGGCATCCCAGTAGTATTGGCATCTCGGTCTATTATGGGTAGGATCGTACTCACTGAAAAATTAAGAGATGAAGGCTTTATTACTTGTGATAATTTGTCACCTCAAAAAGCTCGAATATTACTAATGTTAAGTTTATTACAAACAAGCGATACACAAAAAATTAGAGATTTATTTGAAAAATATTAGAATTTATTTGTTATAGTTGTAAATAATAAACTCATCAATTATTTCATTATCGATATTTTTGAAATACCCTTTTGCTTTTGTTGGATCTCCATCTATATGAAATATAATAAAAAGTGCACCAGGCTTAGCATTTTGATTTGAGGTATAAATTTTTGCCCATTCATTATTACATCCGTAGGGATAAGTTATAGGTTTACATCTTTCTTGAGCTCGTATACTTTCTCCACCGATGGCAGAAACAAATACAAATGTAGATCCTTTTTGATTTTCTGTTTCTTTGGATATTTTAATCTCGTTAGGTTGATTCCATTCTAGATGAACTTCTTGAGTTATAGTATTGGTCAAAGTTTTTGTTCTTGAGTAAGTATGTGAATGACCGGTAGCAATTATTGCTCCACCTTTTCTACATTCTTCATAAGGTTCCCAGCCAACTTCATCTTTTTTCCCGGCTATTTGCATTTCTTTTTGATTCTTATGCCAGCTGCATATTTCCCATATGGAATCATTTTTTTCTAAGGCATCATTTATATAGCTATCGTGATTGTTTCCTATTTCTCCTGCTCCAGATAATAGAAAAAATAACCCTTTATAATTACAGGATGATTTAATACCAAGATTGCCAACACAAGTAATATCAGGATTATTATCAACTCTTTGTTGTAATAATTTTTGATAGGTTGACCAGTTACCTCCATCATGATTTCCAATTGTTCCAAAGTAGGGAAAATTATGGCCTAAAATATTTGTTATTTGCGCATCCCAATCAAGCGCGGTACCTATGTAACTTTCACGGCCAAATAAGTATTTTATGATAGAGTTACAACAACCAAAATCCCCTGTATGTATTACCATATCCGTTTTTTCATTTTTTATTAATTGCAGTACTTTTTTAGCATTTTCATTAATTCCTTGATCTGCTATAAAAGCTACTTTTAATTCTTCAGTTGTTTCTTTGGAATTTGAATTAGAGGGTGTTGTTAATTCTAATATTGGCATTGAATCTTTAGTAGATATTATGGTCTTAGAGTTTTTTTCGTTAGATTGAGAACATCCTGTGAATATCAGAATGACCAGTATAAAAATAAATAACTTTTTATAATAATGCATTGTTATTTAAGGGTGAGAAATATATTGGCTCCGCAGGTAGGACTCGAACCTACGACCAATCGGTTAACAGCCGACCGCTCTACCACTGAGCTACTGCGGATCATTAGGAGAAAATCGTATAGGATTTGTATTTAAAAAGCAAGTCTATTTTTTATTTATAGGGGGTTCATTATTGGCCACTTGCCACATGTACCATGACCCAATAGAACGATACGGCTTCCATTTGGAAGTAATTTTTTCGATTTCGTCCAATTCTGCTTTTTCTTTATCAAAATAGACTATTCTTATACCTTTAATTAGTCCTGCATCTCTATGAGAAAATATATCCAGCCTTCGTAATGAAAACATTTGAAACATTTCTGCAGTCCAAATACCAATTCCTCGTAATTTAATGAGCTTTTCAATTATAAATTCATTAGATTTATCATAGAGGGAAGTAAGGTAATCTGGCTTTTTAATGAGAACCTCAGATATTTCTTTCATACTTCTACATTTCGCATATGATAATCCACACATTCTTAAATCTTCAGTGGATGTTCGAATTAAGAACTCTGGTGTGAATTCTGTTATCTTTCCAAAGGAATAGATCCTGTCTTTTATTGTGCGTGCGACTTTTGTTGATAGTTGTTGAGATACAATTGAGCTTATTAAATTATCAAATAAATTAATATCCGTTTCTATTTTTTTTGCAAAAGGAGAAATCCCAAATTGATGTATGAGAGGTTCCATTTTCTCATCTGATTCTATCAAATGGTTTTTAATAGTTCCCCAATCTATCATTAGATAACTTCTTCAGCATGAAGAGCATCTAATTCTTCTTCTGAAAGATTGAGAAGCTCAGATAAAACTTCTCTAGAGTGTTCACCAGGTAAGGGGGCATGTCCAATTTGATACCCACTTCTACTGAAATGAAAGATATCTCCTATAGCATTAATACGGCCTACATTGGGCGCATCCGTAATATAATCATCAATTTCTTCGATAATATTTCTTTCTCGCATATGGGGATCATGAGCAGCTTCGGCGATAGTATTAATTTTTTGTATTGGGACTCCATGGGGCGAAAAAAGATTTATCACTTCATCTCTAGTTTTTTCAGAAAACCATTGAGATAAATACTCTTCTATTTCTACTGCATTTTCTGTTCTTCCTTGTCGTGTGGCATATCGCTCATCATCTATCCACTCTTTTTTACCTACAACTTCAGCAGCTCTTTTCCACATTCTTGGACCCGTTGAAATTAGATAAACCCATCCATCCTTACATTGATAAGTGTTGGTGAAAGTATTACCATTACCTGTTCTTCGTGGAGCTGCACCTGTTGTTAAGTATGTAGATATTGGGATTTCTGCAGTTGTATAACCTGTATCTGCTAAACATACATCTAAACTTTGGCCTTCACCAGAAATTCGTGATTCCCATAATGCAGATAATGCCCCAATAGTTGCATGAAGAGCTGTAATTCTATCAATAAGTGGGAAAGAACATTTGAATGGATCCATTCCTTCTGTTCCTTGTGTTGTCATTAATCCACTTATCGCTTGACCTATTGGATCAAAACCCACTCGGTCTTTATATGGTCCGAATTGACCATACGCTGAAACATTTACCATTACAATTTTGGGATTTAATTCCTTAAGTTTTTCGTATGAAAAGCCAATTTTTGCAATTACACCAGGTCTAAAATTTTGTATGAAAATGTCTGCAGTTTTTACTAATTCTGAAAGAATATTTTTTCCTTCATCTGAATATAAATTCAGTCCTAGACTTCGTTTTCCACTATTATATTGCACCCAGTAGTGTTGACCATTAGTTCTACTTTCTTCACCTTTCGGAGGTTCAATTTTAATAACATCTGCACCGAGCCTATAAAGCATCAGTCCACATCTAGGACCTGCCTGATATCTACCTAAATCCAGTACTCTAACACCTTCTAATGGTCCACCCATTATTATCCTCCTCGTTATATAAATTGATTATCTGAACTTTTTACTATGCCTTTTTCTTCCATTTCTAGAGCGGTATTTTCATTCAAACCCAACCATTCTTGTAACACTTCTCTCGTATGCTCTCCAACTACGAAAGCTCTTTCATTAATTTCAGCAGGAGTTCTAGATAATCTAACTGGAGTGTTAGATACAAGGACTTCTTTTTCAATTTCTCCAGGTACAGGTAATGAAATAATAGTATTTCTGGATTTAATATGAGGATCATTAACCATTTGTTCGATATTGTTAATTGGTCCTGTTAATGCTATTCCTTCAAGTATTTCAAACCAATAATCACTATTTTGTTGTTTTATTATATTAGATAAAATTGGCTCTAATATGCTATGATTTTCAGTACGTTTTGGATTTGTATCAAATCTTTCGTCTGTTGCAAGCTCTTCTATGCCAAGTATTACACAAAACGCTTCCCAGTCTCTCACCCCAGCTACTACAATCCATCCGTCTTTAGTTTCAAAAGCCTGAAAAGGGGTAGTTAGTGGATGTCTTGCACCTACTCTTTGGGGAACTTCGCCAGTTGCTGAGTATCGAATAATGGCATTTTCTAAATTATATATCACACTTTCAACCATGCTAATATCAATTTTTTGACCTTTTCCACTAAGTTCTCTTTCATAAAGTGCAGACATTATTCCCATAGCCATATAGGTCCCGCCAAGAGTATCACCTATTGAAGAACCGGCTCTCATTGGTCCCCCACTAGGGTCTCCAGTTATACTCATAAAACCACTAAACCCTTGAGCAATTACATCAAGAGCTCCTCTTGAGGAATAAGGGCCAGTTTGTCCAAATCCTGAACAAGACGCAAAAATAAGTCTTGGATTGGTTTTGCTCAATTCTTCATAATCCAAACCAAGTTTAGCCATAGTTCCAGGTGAAAAATTTTCAGTAACTATATCTGCTTTATCAATTAACTCTTTAACTAATTTAATCCCTTCGGGATTTTTTAGATCAACCTGAATTGATTTTTTGCCTCTTTCTAACGAATACCTGTAAGTGCTAATACCATTAACAAAAGGTCCGCTACCTCTACTATCATCTTTAGCATCGACCTTGGCTATATTTACAACTTCAGCACCTAAATCAGATAGTATCATTGATCCAAATGGGCCCGCTAAGACATGAGTAAAGTCAATTACCTTTATTCCTACTAAAGGTCCTTTCTTTTCACTAGACATATATCCTCCCTAAATCAATTATTTTGATTTTCTTGTTGAAAGAAAATCCACAAAACCATCTCTTGGATCTACTGGTTTCATCCAGCTTCCAAGAGCATCTCTTTCCAAATGTAATCTATCTTCATAACCAATTTTGGTACCCTCATGAAGAAGTGTTTTTATTCCTTGTATCATATTCGCATGACCAGCAGCAATTAGTTCTGCAATTTCGAGAGATTTAGGCATTACCTCATCTGGTGCAACTAAATGATTTAGTAAACCGATTTGAAAAGCTTCTTCAGCTTTTACTTCTCTTCCAGTGAACATAAGTTCTTTTGCTTTGGCCATACCTACTACCATAGGTAGGCTCCATGTCGAATTTGCTTGTCCATATGTTGCTGCTAGATACCTAAAGCTAGTCTTTTCTGAACCAACTCTGATGTCAAATGTAGAGGATAGTAATGCTGCTCCTCCAAATGCAATTCCATTAATTGCACCAATAGTTGGTTTTTTGCTGTTTGCAATTAGCCAACTAAAGTTACTTGCTTTTTTAATTTTTTCTCTATGAACAACTCTTTCTTCATCGCTCATAGCAGCAACTTTGACCTGTTCTTTAATATCACCTCCCGCTGAAAAAGCTCGACCTTCACCTGTAAATATGACTGCACATATATCTTGATTGTTTTCTACTTCTTCCATTGCTTGTACTATTTCAAGCCTCAAGTCTGAATTCATTGCATTTAGTGATTCAGGCCTGTTTAACGTAATAATTGCAATTTTATTTTTATGTTCAAATTTAATGTTTTCAAATTCCAATTTTTGCCTCCAAAAAGAAATTTATACCCGTGGGAGTTTAGCTAACAAATATAAAATAAGTTTTATTGATACACAAGTCCATTGACATTACTTAGTGGTGGTAAATACAATGTACCAACTCAATTCGTCAAAAAAGTTGTATAAAATAGATATTTGGAGGCATTATGAACGTTCCTTATGCATCAAGACCAACAGTTTACTCAAATAATGGAATTGTATGTTCCACATCTCCTTTAGCTGCTTCGGCAGGAATTAAAGTACTTGCAGACGGAGGTAATGCCTTTGATGCGGCCTTAGCTACTGCTGCAGTTGAAGCCATAACAGTTCCTGGAATGTGTGGATTTGGTGGTGAAGTTTTTGCAATTTTTTATGATGCTAAAACCGGTAAAACACACGGTTTAACTTCAACTGGTATGGCACCAAAACAAGCAACTCCAGAGTACTATACCTCAAGAGGTTATACTGAGATGCCGGGTGTAGGTCCACTTGCTGCTTCTCCTCCAGGTGAACTTGCAGCATATGAATACTTTAATACAAATTATGGGACTATGCCTCTTGCAGATTTGTTGCAACCAGCAATTAAGTATGCAGAGGAAGGTCATCCGATAACTCCAAGAGCTGCTCGTGTTTTTGAAGGAGCTAAAGATAAATTAGCTCAATTTCCATCATCAGCTAAAGTATTTTTAAAACCTGATGGATCGTTATATGGCGAAGGGGAAATGTTTAAAAATGTTGATTTAGCAAACACTCTTAAAATTGTTGCAGAAAAAGGTATAGATGCATTTTATAACGGAGAGATTGCTGAAAAAATAGTAGCAGAATTTCAAGCTGCTGGAGGTATCATGGATAGGGAATCTCTGGCTAATCATAAAGTTGAAGTCTATGAGCCAATTGAGACTGAATATAGAGGTTATACTGTTGCAGAAAACAGACCACCTTCACAAGGTATGATACTTCTTGAAATGTTAAATATAATCGAGGGATTTAATTTATCCGATTATGAACATTTAAGCCCAGAGGCAATTCATTTGATGATTGAAGCTAAAAAGCGAGTCTTTGCTGATAGAAACGAATATTTAGCCGATCCTCATACCGAAGATATTCCATTGGACACTCTTATTTCTAAGGATTTTGCAGATTCTAGAAGGGATACGATAGATCTTTCCAAAGCTAGTGTTGAAGTGGGACCTGGTCCAGTAATAGCAGAAGGTACTGATACCAGTTACTTTTGTGTTATTGATAAGGAAGGAAACGCACTATCATTCATACATAGTCTTTATAATGGATTTGGTTCTGGATTTGTTGCTGAGGGAACAGGTATTGTATTTAATAACCGACAACAGGGATTTAGATTGGAAGAAGGACACCCTAATACTGTCCAACCTGGTAAACGACCTATGCATACCTTAAATGCTTATATCGTACTAAAAGATAATAAGCCATTTATTATATCTGGTACACCGGGTGCCGATTTCCAACCACAAGGTAATTTACAAATTATTACTTCAATTATTGACTATGGTTTGGGAGCACAAGAAGCAGTTGATGCCCCAAGATGGTATAGTATACCCGGAAGTCATCCACCTACAGTTAATGATCCATTTGAAGTTCAAGTTGAACCTAGGATGCCGGAGTCAGTTACAGATAATTTGCAGGGCAAAGGTCATACTATAACTTGGGGTCAAGAGGGCATAAGTCATGGAATCGTTCAACTTATATGTGTAAATCCTGAGACCGGTGTTTATGCTGGAGCATCTGATCCTCGTGGAGATGGTCACGCATCTGCATTATAAACCTATCCGTCGTCTTCTAAAGTTGAAGTGTCTCCCTCGGGTAGTCCTAATTCACGAGCTTTTAGAAGTCTACGCATAATTTTACCCGATCTTGTTTTAGGCATAACATCGATAAAGTCAATTTCGCGTGGTGCTACTCCAGCAGATAGTTTGTCTCGAGCAAATCCTATTAACTCTCGTCTCAATTGATCAGTAGCTTCATAATCAGGATTTAGGGTAACAAAGGCTTTTACTACTTCCATAGCTATTGGGTCGGGTTTACCTATGACCCCGGCTTCTGCCACAGCTTTGTGTTCAATTAGTGCACTTTCCACTTCAAATGGACCTACTAGATGACCTGCTGTATTAATAACATCATCTGCTCTTCCTTGGAACCAAAAATACCCATCCTCATCAATAGAAGCCTGATCACCAGTAATATACCATCCTTTTTTAAATCGAGAATTATACATTTCATCTTGCTGCCAATAAG
>Ga0208261_1000509_pt1 | contig 15060 bp, 12 predicted proteins | sample Knorr_S7_td_DCM__FD_185595 | JGI IMG/M metagenome (GOLD analysis project Ga0208261, IMG submission 185595) | Marine microbial communities from Southern Atlantic Ocean transect - Knorr_S7_td_DCM_ad_131m_LV_B (SPAdes) (version 3) | ecosystem: Environmental > Aquatic > Marine > Oceanic | place...
ACTGTCTTCAATCCCTATTGCTCCGTCTCTGTAGATAACTTTCGGCTCAATCGCCATCGTTCCTCCGATTTCAAGAGGCCTTTCGAATCCCTTTGCAATTACCGGAGTCTCGTCAAGCTCCAATCCTACGGAGTGTCCAAGGAATCTCGCCTGCTCTGGCTTCATCCCCATCAGATTCTCATGCCGACCCATTTCCTTAGCAGCATCAAAACCGATTTCCCAAGCCTCTGAACAATTGTCGCCCTTCCCCAAACTACTTCTTACCAACTCGCTAATCTCGGTCATGTCTTCCAATCTCAGCATCCATTCTTCGTCTAGCTTTCCAGAACAGAACATCCTAGTGCAGTCCGAAACGTATCCTCTGTGCAAGTGAACGATATCCACTAGTACGGGTTCATTTTGCCTTACCTTGGCGAATCCAGCACCAAGTGAGGATATTGGACTAGCTCCAAGACCTCCTACTGCGGAGTCGAAATATGATGGGACTCCCCCCGATCTTCCAGCAGCGATTACGACTCTATCGCAATCCATAGGCCACTTCCTCATCCGAATTCTACCTCCAAAACCCGAGGACCTACTGACTTCTTCGGCAACACCGGCCATTTCCAACTCTGTTTTACCAAGACCACCGGAGTCTCGAATTGCTTCGAACATTGAACGGTTTACCTCACCGCTCTCCTTGATCATAGATAATTCCCAGTCTGACTTTATTTCCCTCAATCCATACAGGACTTCAGTACAGTCATGTTCACCTTCTGAAAGATCCTTCATCTTCCCCTGAATGAAACTCCACCTGCTTTGTGGAATCTTTCCTCCAGACATTGCAGGAGACATTGTACAACCGGATCTGACTAGCATCTGTGACAAATCCCCCATACGTGGGTGCTTCTCTGTTACATGTGGGCAGTCATCTCCGCCACTCTCGAAGGCGGCTCTTTTTACTGATCTGCGTACCCAGTGTCTTGCTTGAATGTTAGAACCCTCGGCACCTATCAGGAATGCCGAGTTCTGCCTCCCTCCAGTAAGCCAATACAACTCCACAGGGTCCTCAATAAACGCCGACTCGAAACCCTCTTCTGCCAAGGCCAGAGACAGCCTCTTCTGCCTGCTCTCGAGCTCTGATACTGGGACTCTCCAGTCATCGCCTTCAGGGCCGACTAATAGCGATGTGTCCCAGTCCATGTAATCACTTGAGTGGGCACAGCGGAAAGCAGTTTTGGGTAAAACACAATCAAATTTTTGTCCACAACGGCCAAAACCAAACCCTCGGTCCAGTTACTGTGGAAGGGGTGCTCACCCTCGACGATGTGGACCTCAGTGGTCGTACAGTCCTATACAGGGTGGACGTCAATTCTCCGCTTGAACCTTCAACAGGGAGATTGCTAGACGATGGACGATTGAAAGCTATAATCCCAACTCTGGACGCCCTATCTTCTTCTCGTGTAGTGATTTTGGGCCATCAGTCCAGACCTGGTAAATCCGACTTCACTAATATGCAGAAACATTGTGACCGCCTCTCCAAACTTCTTGGAAAACAAATCAGATTCGTTCCAGATATCTGTGAGGATGTAGCAGTTGAAGCAATCAAGTCTCTCTCCGATGGTGAAATGATATTCCTCGATAATGTTAGGATGAATGAGGAGGAATATGGGACTAAGTATGACTCTAACAAACAGACTGAAGACACTTCACTAGTGTCCCGACTATCCTCGGTTTCTGACCTACTCGTCACGGATGCATTCGCAGCGGCTCATCGCAGGTCTCCCACGCTTACCGGATTCACCAACTCCATTCCTTGTGTGGCTGGAACACTGATGGAGAAAGAGATTAGGAATCTGAGGACGGCACTGAGGAATCCTCCCAATCCATACCTTGCAATCCTTGGAGGAGCAAAATGCGACGATTCAGTCAGGGTTGCCTTGAATCTGATATCTAAGGGCCAGGTGGATAAGATTGCGTTCGTAGGAGTTACTGGGAATCTAATGCTATGGGTTGCAGGAAACGATATTGGCGATAGGAACAAGGAATTCATCAGAACCACCCTTGGTCGTGATTTCGAAACTGCATGGGAAACGGGAAAGAAGATATTCTCGGAAAATCCTGAGAAGATATTCCTTCCAATTGACGTGGCAGTTGAATCAGAGGGTAGCAGGAGACCATTGTTGGTCTCAGATCTACCTACGGAGGATCCAATCTACGACATCGGACTTCAGACTCTCGCATCTCTGAAGCCACTAGTTGAGAATGCAGGATGCATTCTATGGAACGGTCCAGCATCTTACTTCGAGCTCCCCGACTTCGCGTTTGGTACGATAGAGATTCTCAATATGTGCACTGAGACAGATGCATTGACCATAATCGGCGGCGGTCATACCAGTGCCCTGGTCAATAGTAGGGGCGTATCCTCGCTAGTCTCACACAACAGTACTGGAGGGGGATCAACCATGAGCTTCCTTTCTGGGGAACCAATGCCTGTAATCGCCTCTCTGAAGGAATCGTTCCGGAAGTTCGGCTAACACCCATTTTTTACAGTCTCAATGTGGAGCCACTGGGGAGATTCGAACTCCCGGCCTTCTGATTACGAATCAGACGCTCTACCAGTCTAAGCTACAGTGGCAGCGTCGCGGCCACTTGGGAGATTCGGATAAGAGAATCGGTTTACTAGGCTACTTCAGCTTCTCCAGATCGACTATTTCGCCGATCCTCCTTCCCACATCCGAGAGAATGTAATCCAATGCCGCTTGATTACGACCTTCTGCTCTCATCACAAGTATCGGCTCTGTGTTACTTGGTCTGCACAGATACCAACCATCATCATACCTCACCCTAATTCCATCCACTGTAGAAGTGGGCATGTCCGAGAATGCCGAAACCACCGCTTCCATCACCTCTTCTCTTTCACCAACCAGGGGAACCTTCCCTTCATCAGTAGTGGGATATTCTGGCATGAAGTTGAACCTCTCAGAGAATTTGGGACCTCCTTGTTCTGGCGACGGGTCCATTCCAATTATGCTTAGAAGCCTTGCAGCACAGTAAATCGAATCGTCAAATCCGTCCCAGTGGTCGTTCATGAAGAAATGGCCAGACATCTCCCCGGCCATCGGAGAGCTCGGGAATTCCCTCAACTCCTTTTTCATGAAGGTATGACCAGTCCTCACCATCTTAGGTACTCCTCCCAGTTCCTCTATTGCCTCCTCCAAAGCCATACTACACTTCACGTCGAAGAAAATAGTGCGTTGCTCCTCTGTTGAATTTTCAGGAAGGTCCGAGAGAACTTCTTCGACGAAAATTCCCATCAGTCGATCAGGGTGTATGAACTTGCCATTCTCATCAACCACACCCAGGCGGTCTCCATCTCCATCCATCCCTATGCCAAACTCTGCACCATGCTCTAGAACAGCTCTCCCCAAATCTTCCATATTCTCTTGTCTAGTTGGATCTGGGGGGTGATTTGGGAACGAGTTGTCCCAATCGCAGTAGAGTGGTATTACATCCACTCCAAGCCTTTCCAGAACTTTGACTGCCAGAGGGCCCGGTACTGCATTCCCACAGTCCAAAACTACCCTGATGTCCCGAGATAGGCGTCCAACGCTATCAACGATTGACTGGACATACCTTTCCTCATATGAGTCCATGATTCTGTAATTGCCACTCCCTTCCCTGAAATTACCTTCTTCGAATGTCTTCCTAACTTCTTGCAACTCTTCTCCTCCCAGAGGCATCTTCCCTTTGCAAATCTTGAATCCATTATACTCAGGGGGGTTGTGACTAGCAGTAATCGCAACGGCGACATCAACTGGAAGATCTACTGTCGAACGATACAGCACCCCGGTTGTTGAAATCCCGAGGTCAATAACATCTGCTCCAGAATTCAGAAGCCCCCTGACGAAAGCCTCGTGGTAGTCCGGACTCGAATCCCTGATATCTCTGACCACTGAGACACAATCCGCGTCTAAGTGGGTCGCTATCGCCCTGCCTAGGCGTTCCGAGAATTCCGAGTCAAGCTCACTTCCTGCGATTCCTCTTATGTCATATGCTTTGAAAACAGTCATAATTATTCCAACTAATTCTAAACCTGGTTCTGGGTAGTAATTCTTCCTCGGCTATTCATTGCCTAAACCAAGGCCTCCTCTAGTTCTGCTGGGAGATCTGTCCTGTACTCGCCCGAGTTTCTGAAAGCCTCGCAGACTATCTCCACCAATGCGCCACCCGGGAGTTTTGGCACCTCGTATGCCGCTCTTGCCGGAGCGATTGTATCTCCTAGCCAATCTGAGTAAATATCGTTTATTTTTCCATAGAAACCTATGTCCGTCATAAGTATGGTTACTTTTACCAAATCGGCCTTAGAACTATTTGCAGCTGCTAGGAGATCGTCAATCTTCGACAGAGTCCCAATTGTTTGCGACTCTATATCATCGCCTGAGTCAACATCGATCTGACCGGAAAGCCAGATGTGGTCTTTGACATTTATTCCAGGTGTGTATGGACCTAATTTCGGCTCTCCCGTATCTATCTTCAATTTCCTGCTCATGTCACTCCCATGGGGTGTGGTGTATAGGCTTACTTGCGAAGCTCTTCGATGATTGAGAAATGGTCCCCAGCCACTTGTTCAGCCATCAGGCCGTTAAGATCTATCCATTCAGCATGTCTAGCATCGTCCCCTGCCACGGGAATAGAACTCGAATCTACTCTAACTAGGTAGAAAATTGAGACGATATGCTTTCTTGGATCTCTATTTGGACTACCCCTTACAGCGAATAACTCAGGATTACTTCCCTCGATACCCGTCTCCTCGCTCAACTCTCTAAGGACCGCAGTTTCTGGGTCTTCACCTATTTCCACGAACCCTCCCGGAAATGCAAGCCTTCCTTCCCAAGGCGGGAAGCCCCTTGTGATGAGAAGAACTTGGACTCCCTGGAGTCCATCCCTTAGAGCGATGGCATCCACCGCGAGTGAGGGATTTCTGTATGCAACTTCATCCACCAAACCTTCTCCTCCTCATCTGGTATGTCTCTATCGCTTCATAGAGAACCGCCTTGGAGAACGAAGGCCAGTGAACGTCAGTGAAGTATAGCTCTGAGTAAGCAATCTGCCAAAGTAGGAAGTTTGAGACCCTTTCTTCGCCGCTTGTTCGGATAACTAGATCAGGATCAGGTATTTCTGCGTCGTAGAGACGTCTGGAGATCTCATTCGTGTTAATCTGATCCAATGACAATTCGCCGGTTGCATGGTCGGAAGCAATTTCCTTCACTGCATCGACAATCTCCTCCCTCCCACCATATGCTAGGCAAACGGTGAAGGTGAAATTGGAGTAATCACCAGTCCTATCCTCTGCATTTCTTATTGCCTCGTTCACTCTCTCTGGGAGTTCTTCTTTCCTCCCTACAACCCTAACTCTGACTCCTTTGGAATGAATCCTCTCATCTTCGGAGATCTCATTCAGGCCTGCTACATATAGGTCGAATAGCGCCTCCAACTCATCCTCCTCTCTGCTAGAGAGATTTTCCGTCGAAAGCGCGTATACCGTCAGGTATGGTATCCCTAAATCCATTATCCAATCCATTACTTCCTTCAGCTTCTCCTTACCGTGGACATGTCCTATTTCGGTCCCGAGACTGAGGCTCAAAGCGAATCTGCGATTTCCATCCATGATGATGGAGACATGCTTCGGAAGCTCCCCTCTCGAGATTCTGTCCCTTTGCCTTTTGACTCGAACTCGATCTAATCTTGACACGAAACTCCAAGCTAGCCATGAGTTGGAAACTACTCTCGCTGGAAAAGATATAACACGGAATCTGAGGAGCCTCTTGGCTAAGTTATCGATTAATCGACCTGCCCTCTTCCTCCCCCTTCCCATTATTGTGCCCGGACAGTACCAACGTTATGACTACTAACCAGTATTGACCTATTCGAAAATGATGTCTGCGGAATCCCCTACCTTGTCCAGCAAACCCCTTTCTGGATTCACCACAATCACCTCTCCAGCATGCTTCCACACTGGGATATCGTGCTTACTGTTTCCAGCGTAAGAGAAAGCCTTCTCACCGAACCTGGAAGCGAGTGCCTCCCCCTTCTTCTCACCTCTGAGATTGAACGATGAGTCGGATGCCATCACATCCGAGAACAATCCGACATGACCAGCAACTTGCTCTGCAATGATCCTGTCCGATGCTGTAGCCAGGACCAGCGTCCTGCCCTTGGCCTGCTGACCAGTTAGCCAGTCTAGGAACTCCCTGTGGTATTCAAGTTCAGATGGGTCGAAGACCAACCTCTCAGCTAGGTCCCTTTTCCACTGAGCCCTCCTTCCGCTTAGTTCCTTTACTAACATTCCAGGAATTATCCATGGTCGTCTCAGTAGGACTCTCTTGATGCTGACCCAACTCATGTCGGTAAGTATGAGCGTACCATCCATATCGACGGCAAGGGGTAGATCAGAAACCTGCTTCTCCACGGGGCTCGCTTGAGGCTGTATGATTCAAGGCTTCGGAGACCGATTCAATGAAGCCTTGGACCCTTTCCTAGGTTTGAGGAGCATGTCTGTCTGGGAGGGGAAATGGAGGCCTGCGGCCATGAAAGAAGTCACCGACGACTCAGAAACCCCATCGGGCTTCGAGCCTCGCTCCTTCGCTGGAATCGGAATGACGTGCAAGTTGGTAGAGCCGATATCAATCGATAGCATCTCTGAGTGGGAGGAAATAATCTCCGATTTGACATCATGGGGTAAGGTTCCAGATTCATCATCGCTATCCTCAGTCTCGCTATCAGAGAACGACAGAGGCCCGATCGCGAGACTAATCGGCGACTCGAATTGGATTGCAGAGTTCCTGCCCTGGGGGTCGGACGGTCTGCTCAGGCGAAGGATAGACGCTTCTTCCGGAATTTGCGATTCTCCCTGTGGGGGATTCTCGTGGGAGGGGGGAGACTTCATCTTGGTTTGGGAGGAGAGCAGTGTAGGGGATAGCTCCAGAGATGTACTCGTAAGGGCACTAATCGATGGAGACCGAGATACTGCGAAGGAGACTCTCAGGGAATGCGGAACTTCCCTGGGGCGATACCACAAGCATGTCGAGTCAGCCAGGACTACCCCCCCAGATCCAAACCGTTGGAACGACAGGGTCGCGGGCATCGAAGAGCTTCTACGCTCACATTCGGTCTGGAGGGTCCCTCACTCTCGAGACTCAGAATGTATGCTAGGTCTAGGTGACGTAGGTCTGGCAGACTTCCATGGGGGTAGGATCAGGATCGGCAGATCGAGACTACACTCCGCACTTTTTCCGGCTAAATGCGAGTTCCCCGCCATCAGAGACCTAGCCTCAGTGGCTCACGACCTCTCAAGGGCGTTCTACGAAACAGAGTCAGACCTTGACATCGTGGAGATGAGGTCATCTCTGATCGAGGGATGGAGGAGTAGCACACCCGAAAACTGGTCGTCTGACTGGGTGCTATACTCTCACAGGGGAGGCCTAGCGATATGGGAGTACGAGCAGTGCCTCCTCGATGTGATAGAGGCCGTCTCACACCAGTCAGGTGCCCCCCAGCCAGCCACCAACCTGATTGGTTACGTTCCAAGGTACCAGAAGAGGATGTTCAACAACAGGACGTTCGGAGCACTTTCAATGATGGCGGGATCCATAGGGGTCTTCTCTCTGATCAGCTCGTTCCCCCCATCTGCAGGGGAGCTCCCCATCCCGATTGCAAGCATAGCATTGAGCTTTGGTCTGTTGAAGTTCTACCGGAGCCTGTCCCCTGCGCCCGAGATACCATTCAACCGATTCTACTGATCTCACCGCTCTCGAACTCGTAGAACATAGGAGAACCCGTCTGTATTTCCAAGGACACTATGTCCTCGGGCGAAATGCCCTCGATGTGCATCACAATGGATCTGAGTGAGTTACCATGAGCCGAGACAAGGACGCCCTTCCCGGCTTGTAGGTCCGGCAGAATCTCCTCTTCGAAGTAAGGAATGGTCCTCTCGGCAGTCATCTCCAAGCTCTCTCCATCGGGAGGGGCTACATCGAACGACCTCCTCCAAATGTGGACTTGCTCTGCTCCGAACTTCTCTGCCGTCTCGGCCTTGTTCAGCCCCTGCAGTGAACCGTAGTTCCTCTCGTTGAGCCTCCAGTCGAACTTGGTCGAGTATCCCTCAGATGACTCATTCAGGCTCATGATGATCTCAGCAGTCCTCTGCGCTCTGATCAAATCGCTGGTGTGGACTACGTCAATCCTATGGGAACTCAGGCTTCGACCCGCTTCCTCGGCCTCGGAGACTCCAACCTCGGAGAGCTCAACGTCAGTCCATCCTGTGAAGCGATTTGCAGCGTTCCACACGGACTGACCGTGCCTGATTAGAATCAGATTGCTCATGCAGTAGCCCCTGACTAGGTCCTTCTTCTAGGCTCATGGAACGTCAGTCCGCACTCTATTCCAATTGAACGTCCCATCAGTAGGATGTCCTCTGTGAACTCCCTCTGGACTTTGGCGCTAGACTGGCAGTAGAAGTTGCAGGACACCGTCATCTTGGGAGGCAAGCTGTTGGTTATCTTCACCCACGAGTCCTCGTTCTTCGTGGCTCGGGGGTCCGCGAGAACCCTCTCGCACAGTGAATCGCAGAACTTCTTGAGAGCACCCTCGTCGCTATCCTCCTCGAATTCGAAGGATGGCCTGATTCTTCTGAACCTCCTCATTGTGAAGTTCTCGACGGGCGAGTTAGTGATATTGGAGTTGGGCATTGTGACGATGGTATCGTTACCAGTTCTGATCATGGTAGTCCTCAGACCAATGCTAATCACTTCTCCCTCCACATCCTCGACGATGATCCAGTCTCCGACATTGAAGGGCTGATCTATGATAATCGAAATCGCTCCGAATATGTTGGCCACAGAGTCCTTTGCGGCTAAGGCCAGTGCAAGGCCAGTGATTCCCAGGCCTGCGATCATCCCATTCAGGTTCAGTCCGACCAGCCCTGCAAGGACGAAAGCACCCACTATCACCACGGCAAGCCGTCCTATTGCCTCGGCAACGCTAGCCAGAGATCTCCTAGCCGCCATGTTGTCTCCTTCGACTACGATGAATGCGTCAAGATAGTCCACTAGCCTGTAAGCAGCGACTAGCATCAGGATGACGAAACCCGCCCTGGAAATCTCACTTACAGTTTCCATTACACCGTTGTTCCAAATGAAATCCCCTTCGGAAGCTGACACGTTCTCCAACAACCAGTCTAAGGATTGCCACATTACCAGAAGCCCAATCATCCATCCCAAGGACCTAGGTGCGAAAAGCGTCTTTCCGTCAATCCTCTCGGTCTTCGATAACAGATCCATTATCCTCGGAAACAGAATTCTCCTCGATACCAAACCCGCTGAAATCGAAACTCCGATCAGTAGAATCAGGAACCCTAATCCCAAGGTGGAAAAGTCGTAAATCACCTCTTCCCCGGCGAGTTGGCTAGCTATATCATCCCCAATTGTCATGATTTTTCGGAAGGGGTACCCCCCAAAAAGACATCTCGGTCCTACGGACCGGTCTCCGTACGATTCAATACGGAGGGTTTCCCCGCAAAACATAGCATGGCTAGGCACGGCCCTGAAGAAAACCGCAGAAACGCCTGGAATAACCCAGGCGCCCCAGTGACAGCCATGCTCCTCCCATTCCTGCTGAGCATGCTCTCGCCAGTCGCTCTAGCACCTGTCGCATCCGCTCAGGATGTGGGGACTGGATACGCCCCCGAGGACATATGGTCGACCGACTACACGAATCAGGTTTTCCCGTGGGGCCCTCATGGGGACTACGACAAACTCCAGTTCAGGGAGTACTACGACTACTTCTCGATGAAAGAGAGGATGCAGACGCTAGCCGCCTACTACCCCGACTTCCTCCAGTTCCACGAGGGGCTCCTCGGAGGGATGAACGCCAGAGGCCAGATGACAACCTCCAACGATTACGAGGGATGGTACTACAATCACCCGAGCCCGTGGATGAAGATCACATCAAACGTGAGAGGTGGTGAGTACAACGACTTCAACGGGGATGACGGGAACTACGAGGATCGCCCTGACGTCATGCTTGTCGGGAACCATCATGCGAGGGAATGGATGTCCGTCCAGGTCCCCATGTTCTTCCTGGAGACCCTGGCGTTCTACTACGGCAAGGCGGGCATTGACAACGACGGGGACGGACTCATCGACGAGGACGGCTGGGACGGGATCGACAACGACGGAGACTGCCTCGGGCTCAATCTCTCATTCCAGGACAGTAACGGGGATGGGAACCCATGCGGACCCGGTGACCTCGGCGTGGACGAGGACTTCAGCGAGCAGTTCATCACTGACATGGTCAACACCCGCGAGATCTACCTGATCCCGATGCTGAACACCGACGGCCACAGGTACGACATGGAGGAGTACTGCGGGGAGACGGCGTGGGAGAACTGCTACCGAAGCGGTTGGAGGAAGAACCTACGAGACAACACCCACACCGGAGTCACCCCGATTCCCGATGTCGACGAATCGGTGGACTCAAGCTGCGACGGCGTCGACCTGAACAGGAACTACCAGTTCGAATGGGGAGCCCCCTTGGGAGCGACCGGACCCCTGTTTCCGGGCTTCTGCTATTCGAGCGGGCCCAACAACGACGTGTACAACGGCCCAGTCAACTACGAAGACAACGACGGGGACGGACTGATCAACGAGGATCACGTCGATGGCAAGGACGACGATGCAGACGGGCAGGTCGACGAGGACTGGTTGGGGGGGAACTCCGAGCCAGAGACCAAGTTCATCCAGGACATGACCGAGATGAACGACGATGACATGAACGGCGCATCGGACTTCAAATCGACGCTTACATGGCACTCATTCTCCGAGCTAGTCCTCTGGCCCTGGGGGCACTGCACCGACTGCTACACCCCAGATGACGAGTACCTGGTCTACCACGGCCAGATGATGGGCCAGATGACAGATTACGCGGCCATGCAGTCCTCAGACCTCTACCCGACGACAGGAGACTTCTGCGACTGGCACTACGGGGTCCACAACTCGTACTGCTACACCATGGAGATCGGCAACGCTTTCCACGAGTACCCCGAGGACATCGCCCACATCTCAGTGAGGAACCTCGGCGTCCCGTTCTACATGGTTGAGATGGCCGACGATCCCCGTTACAGGGCGATAGTAGGAATCCAGAACACCACAGCCACTCAGCACCTCCAGCAACCCGCTGACGTCCAGGTCCCCACCAGTGGGGACATTCCGATAGGCCTCTGCCTGGACCCGACGTTCCCGTTCACACCAGACATAAACAAGTCCCACCTGATGTGGAGATTCGTCGAGCCGACCAGGCAGCAGAACGACTTCGGTCCCACTGAATGGGTCGAAGTACCGTGGAAGATGTCAGCATTCAGAGAGACCATGGAGCAGTGCGACCTCCTCGACGGCTCCAACGGGACCAGGCTGGTCGGGGACATCCCGCTGCCGGACACGTCAGTTGGCAAGATACAGTACAAGGCGATGCTGGGAACCGCTAACGGTGCCTTCCCGTTCAGCTACCCCACGGTCGAGGAAGGAGGGAACTACTACGAGTTGTCCATACCATACAGGGCAGCATTCGGGGACGCGATACTGAGCATCCTGATGTTCCTGGTGATAGCCACCATGGTTTGGGGGGGACTCGGATTCACTCTGAGGGAGATGTTCTCAGAGGACGACAGGATTCTAGGGATGCCAGAAGAGATCGAGCCCCAACCCATAACGATACTCGAGAAGGGGAAGTGAGGCCTCACCATGGGCGCCGAGACGGAGAACACCAGCGACCAGTTCAGCGGGAGACTCGGGCTCATATTCGCCACGATAGGAGCGGCGATCGGGACCGGGAACATCTGGAGGTTCCCGAGGATGGTCGGTGCCAACGGGGGCGGCTCGTTCCTGATCCCATGGCTGATATTCCTGTTCCTGTGGTCAGTCCCGCTGATCATCGCAGAGTTCGCCCTCGGCAAGCGCAGCAGGGTGGGGACCGTCGGGACATTCCGGATCTTCGCGGGCAGGAGGTTCGCATGGATGGGCCTCTGGACGGCATGGATAAACGTCGCAATAGGATTCTACTACGCCGTAGTCACCGGGTGGTGCCTGAACTACTTCCAGATAGCCCTGCGAGGAGGGCTCTCGCAGGGGGTGGACACCATCGAGGTCTGGAACACCTTCCTGGAGAACCCGATGCAGGTCATATTCTTCCAGTGGATCACCGTGATGATAACGCTGGCAGCCATCTGGGGGGGTGCCAAGGCGATCGAGAAGGCGAACGTCACGCTCATGACATCGCTCTTCGTCCTGCTCTTCACCGCGCTCTTCCTGTCCTTCGTGATGGACGTCAAGGACGGCTCGCTGGACGGCTTCATCTACATGTTCAGCATCCAACCCGAGTACCTGGTGCAGCCCGAGACCTGGATAAACGGCCTGTCCCAGTCTGCCTGGTCATGCTCCGCCGGCATGGGGATGGCCATCACGTACTCGGTGTACATGAGGAAGGACGAGGACACCACGCTCAATGCAGCGACCATGTGCCTTGCCAACAACAGCATCAGCATCATCGCAGGACTGACGGTCATGATGGCCGTGTTCTCGGTCTCGGACGACCCACTCGGAGCGGTCAGCGGCGGTAGCTCCGCCATCACATTCCTCGTCCTCCCGGAGGTGTTCGCACAGGCACCCGGTGGTCCAGTGGTGCAACTCATAATGGTCGCTGTATTCTTCCTCGCACTCTCGTTCGCGGCCCTGACGTCGATGATTTCCACCGTCGAGCTCTGCGTGAGGAACTTCGTCGACCACGGGTACGACCGATCCAAGTCGGTGGCCCTAACGGGACTGGCCATCTTCCTCTTCGGCCTCCCCAGTGCCGCGCTATGGATCAAGATGGATCCGACCACGGGGGTCCGCTTCCCGCAGTTCCTGGAGGTCCAGGACCACATCTGGGGCTACGGGCTGATGTTCAGCGGCCTGTTCATGGCATACACAATCTGGAACTACGGGTGGTCCAGGTACAAGGCATGGAAGGTAGAGAACGGGGTGGAGGGATTCAGCTTCCGCGACTACCTGGACCACGGGGTCTCCTCCTTCCGTGACGACTTCATCAACACCGGGGACAATGACTGGTGGATCGGCAGGTGGTGGGATGTCATCATGTATCTGGGATTCCCGATCATGTTCAGCGTACTGATGCTCTCGTACTTCGTGGACCTCCTAGCGAACGTCGACGACCCGTGGAACCCATCCAACCCGAACGGGATAACCATCATCCTGCTCTTCTGGGGCGTCACCGCATCACTGTTCATCGGATTCAACAGGCTGCTGATCACCCGGCCCGTGTTCAGGAACGTCCCAGAGGGCGCCGACGTCCCGATAGATATGCTTCCGGGAGGGGACGACCCGTTCGTCGTGGTGGTCGGGGAGGAGCCCCCGGACGGCTGGTGGGAAGCCACCTACGACTACGAGGCCGCCCCGGGTAGCCAGCCCGTGGACGCGGAAGTCGCCTAGGTGCGTTGGTGCCCATGGAAGAGCGCTCCCGCTGGACGATGCACTGGGACGAGGTCTCCGTCTTCGACGGCAACGCGATCAGCCTGGGCGTCGAAGAGATCGACCTGATGAGGGCAGCGGGGGAGAACCTCGCGAGGGAGGCCTCCGCGATGACCGCCGGCATGGTCCTATTCCTGTGCGGTCCGGGCAACAACGGGGGCGACGGGTTCGTCGCAGCATGCTCCGAGTCCTTGTCGGGGAGGTCCGCGGTCGTGGCGAGCCGCCCCAACTCCAAAACGGACGCGTCATCCCAGGCCAGGTCGATCGCAGAGGAGTCCCCGGGGGTCCACGTGTGGCCCTCCAGGCCCGATGGCGACTGGGGCCTGGTCGTAGACTGCCTCCTAGGGGCGGGCGGAGGCGGTCCGGGCTCCTCCCTCAGGGGTCCTATCTCCGAGATGTCCGATTGGGCCAGATCACTGGGGGCGCCCGTTCTGGCATGCGACATCCCAACAGGGCTTGGGGGCCCAGACTGCATCCCAGCGACCAGGACGCTCACCTTCCACTCCACGAAGTCGGGGATGGACCCGGTGGACTGCGGCCAGATCCTCGTCTCAGACCTCCCATGGCCGCCCGAGATACAGGACTGCGGTCCGGGGGACTCAAAGCGCTACCCCTCGCTGGAGCCAGGAGCGAGGAAGGGCGACCGCGGCAGGCTTCTGGTGATCGGAGGGGGACCATACCACGGCGCCCCCATACTTTCTGGGATGGCAGCGGCCCGGAGCGGGTGCGACCTCGTTCACGTCGCCATGCCCTCGAAGGCAGCGAGCAGATGCGATTGGCCGACCAGCATAATCCCGGAGGAGCTCCCCGACGGAGACTTCCTGACCATGTACTCCATGGCGTCGATAGATGCGATCATCCAGTCCGGAAGGAGACCTGACTCGATCGTGATAGGCCCGGGCCTTGGCAGGGAAGAGCGAACCATCGAGGCCGTGCAGGCGATCTTGGAGATGGCGACGGAGAGGGGAATCCCAATCGTCGTGGATGCCGATGCCATAGGCGCCCTCCCCCAAGGGAAGTGGCCCAGAGGGATGACCGGGGTAGCCACCCCGCACGAGGCAGAGGCATCCAGATGGCTGGGGGAGGCTGAGCCGCACGAGGCCCTCTCTGAATGCCTAGAGGAGGGCTCCACCATAGTGATCACGGGCCCGGAGGACCGGCTCACAGGACCGAGCGGGAGAAACGCATCGGCCAGGGGCGGACACCCAAGGATGGCCGTGGGCGGGACTGGAGATCTGCTCGCCGGAACCATCGGCGGGCTGTTGGCCCAGGGGATGTCGCCCTGGCCTGCAGCCAGGTTGGGCTGCGCGCTACTGAGGGAGTCCGGCGAGAGGGCAGCGGGGGAGAAGGGCCCCGGTCTACTTGCGGAGGACGTACCCGTTCATATCGCTCACACGCTCTCCGACTGGACGGGGTCTGCGTGATGATGTTCAGCGATGACTATCCTTGGACGAAGATGATCAGGGAGTACGCGATGTACTGCACTGTAGGCTGCTTC
>Ga0208261_1000510_pt1 | contig 15058 bp, 14 predicted proteins | sample Knorr_S7_td_DCM__FD_185595 | JGI IMG/M metagenome (GOLD analysis project Ga0208261, IMG submission 185595) | Marine microbial communities from Southern Atlantic Ocean transect - Knorr_S7_td_DCM_ad_131m_LV_B (SPAdes) (version 3) | ecosystem: Environmental > Aquatic > Marine > Oceanic | place...
AGGACTATCAGGGGGACAGGGGTCAGGAAAAACAACAATTAGTTCAATAATATCTATTATTTTAAGTAAATACTTTGAATTAAATGTTTTTAAAATTTCTATAGATGATTTTTATAAAACGAGAAAAGAAAGATTAGAATTATCTAAAAAAGTACATCCATTATTAATGGTTAGAGGAGTGCCCGGAACTCATGATATAAATATTATGTTAAATTTTTTTAAAAGGACAAAAAGAAAAAAATTTAAATCAATAAAGCTCCCTAGATTTAACAAAGCCACAGATAATAGGTATAATAAAAGATTATGGTATTCAGTTAAAAGAAGACCTGATGTTATAATTTTTGAAGGATGGTGCGTAGGAGCTAAAGCTGAGCAAAATTTCACACTTAAGACACCCATAAACTCATTAGAAAAACTGAAGGATCAAAAGCTAATATGGCGCAGGTTTGTTAATAAACAGCTTAAATCAAAATACAAAAAATTGTATGATCAATTAAATTCTTTATTATTTATAAAAGCTAAAAATTTTAGTTTGTTAAGAGAATGGAGAATAAAACAGGAAAAAAAACTTAGGCTAAAAAGCAAAAGATCAAATAATCTAAAAATAATGAGCGATAAAGAAATAATAAATTTTATGCAAACTTATCAAAGAGTAACTCAAAATATGTTTAAAATTGTTCCTAAATATGCTTCAATAATATTAAATTTAAATAGTAACCATCAGATAAAATCTGTTGTATATAATAAATTAAAATGAAAAAAATTTTATCAGTTTTAATTTCTATCTTTTTGTTAACAAGCAATGCTTTTGCAGTGACTTTATATGAAGCTTTAAATGATACATATAAAAATAATACCCAACTTAATGCAGAAAGAGAAAATATAAAAGCTTCAGAAGAAGATATAAATATTTCAAGAGCTGATTATATGCCTTCTTTAAGTTTAACAGGCTCGAAAAGTTTTGAAAATACAAATAAGCTAACAAATCAAAGTGGTGGCAATGCAAGTATCACTGACGTTGATCCTTTAACAACATCAATAAAGTTAGAGCAAAGTCTGCTTGATTATGGAAGGGAAATATCTCATCAAAAAAATATTGTAGGATTAAAATTAGCAAGAGCAAAGTTATCAAAAAAAGAGCAGGATGTTATTTATAGTGCAATCGAAACCTTTACTGGATTAATTTTAGCAAGAGAAAAATTAGAAATTAACAGAAGAAATCTTAATCTTCTAGTAAGACAAGTTGAAACAGACAAAGTAAGATTAGATAGAGGAAAAATTACAATTACCGATCTTTCACAATCAGAATCTTCTTTAGCAGGAGCGCAAGCACAATTTACTCAAGCCTCCAATGACTTATTAATTAGTATTTTAAATTATGAGAACATTGTAGGAAATTCACCTGATCCAAATAAACTTAAAAAAAATTCAAAAGCCATTTCAAACATTCCAAGCAGTTTAGAAAATGCTATAGAATTATCAAAAAAAAATAATCCTGATATTAAAATAGCTGAACTTGATTTAATTCAGTCTGAAAAAGATTTGGCAATTTCAGAAGCAGATCTTAAACCTACAGCTTCTTTGTCTTTAGAAAGATCTTACTCTGAAGATCTAAGCGCAACTTACGATGAAAAAGAAAAAGATGTTTTAAAAGCAACTATAAGTTGGCCATTTTATTCTGGAGGTAAAAAACGATCAACAATCAATAAAAATTCTAATTTAACTTATAGAAAAAGACTTTTATTAGAAGATGCGATAAAAACTAATGATACAAATGTTGCTAGCGCATGGTCTAGCTTAGAGTCTTCAAAAAGTTTTTTAAATTCAGTTAAAGCACAGGTGAGAGCTGCTAAAATTGCAAACGAAGGTATTTCAGCTGAATATGAAAGAGGATCCAGAACCACTCTTGATGTAATTCAATCAAATTCTTTGTTGCTTACTGCACAAATTTCTCTAGCAAATTCTCAGAGAAATTTTTTAATGGCACAGTATAATCTCTTAAAGTCTGTGGGACTACTTAACAGCGACTATCTAAAACTTAAGTAATTTCAAAGTATTTTAGATAAAATTAAGAATTATATTGCCAATGAGAACAAAATGTGTACATTTAAAACATGATTCGATTGTTAAAAAACGTAAAAAAAGAGGCAAAAAATGACTAAAAATAACTTAAAAGTGGTCAAATCCACAAAAGATAAAGAATTGGAAAACAAGGAAAAGAACAAAGCATTAGACGCAGCAATAAGCCAGATTACAGATAATTTTGGAAAAGGCTCTGTAATGAAGCTTGGTGAACAAAAAGCTATGGATATAGAGTCCGTTTCAACAGGTTCTCTAAGCCTAGACTTAGCGCTCGGAATTGGTGGATTGCCAAAAGGAAGAATTATTGAAATTTATGGTCCAGAGTCATCTGGGAAAACAACATTAGCACTACAGGTAGTGGCAGAGGCACAAAAAGCAGGAGGTATTTGCGGATTTGTAGATGCTGAACACGCATTAGACCCAGTTTATGCAAAAAAATTAGGAGTAAATACTGAAGAGCTGTTAATTTCTCAACCAGATACAGGCGAACAAGCACTAGAAATTACTGATACACTAATAAAGTCGGGCTCAATGTCAGTTCTTGTAATTGACTCGGTGGCAGCACTAACTCCAAGAGCAGAAATTGAAGGAGACATGGGAGATCATCATGTTGGCCTTCAAGCAAGATTGATGAGTCAGGCATTAAGAAAACTAACTGGTTCAGTTTCTAGAACAAACACAATGGTTATATTTATCAATCAAATTAGAATGAAAATTGGTGTAATGTTTGGAAGCCCCGAAACAACTTCGGGAGGAAATTCACTTAAATTTTATTCGTCTGTAAGAATGGATATTAGAAGAATTGGCGCAATTAAGGAGAAAGATAATATAATTGGTAACACTACTAGAGTTAAAGTAGTTAAAAATAAAGTTGCACCACCATTTAAAGTTGTAGAATTTGATTTAATGTATGGAAAAGGAATTAGTAAAGTAGGGGAATTAATTGATCTTGGGGCAAAAGCAGACATAGTTGAGAAATCAGGAGCTTGGTATGCGTACAAGGGGGAAAAAATAGGACAAGGCAGAGAAAATGCAAAACTTTACCTTGAACAAAATCCTAAAGCTGCTGCAGAAATTGAAATGGCTATAAGAGAAAAAGCAGGTGTAATTTCAAAAAAAATCGAAGGCAACCCTTTGAATGAAGAAAAGGCAGAGAAAGATTTGAAAGAGGAAACCCCTTCTAAAAAAAATTAGCAGATAACTTTTAGTTATTAAAAAGGCGCCCATCTAGGCGCCTTTTTTCCCTTTAGAGGTGTAGACATCATTATAAAAAGCTGTATTTTAAACAAATATGGCAAAAACATTAAATGAAATAAGAGAAACATTTCTCAAATATTTTGAGAAAAACGATCATAAGATTGTTGAGTCAAGCAATCTTGTACCAAACAATGATCCGACATTAATGTTTGCAAATTCAGGAATGGTTCAATTTAAAAACGTATTTACTGGATTAGAAAAAAGAGATTACCAAAGGGCAACAACTTCGCAAAAATGTGTTAGAGCCGGAGGAAAACATAACGATTTAGAAAATGTAGGCTATACACCAAGACATCATACTTTCTTTGAAATGCTAGGAAACTTTTCTTTTGGAGATTATTTTAAAGAAAGAGCTATTGAATTAGCTTGGAATTTAATTACAAAAGATTTTGGTCTAGATAAAAATAAACTTTATGTAACTGTATTTCACGAGGACGATGAAGCCTTTAATTTTTGGAAGAAAATTGCAGGTTTTAGGGATGATAAAATTATAAGAATAGCAACATCAGATAACTTTTGGTCAATGGGAGAAACAGGCCCCTGTGGACCATGTTCAGAAATTTTCTATGATCATGGTGAACATCTAAAAGGAGGTTTGCCAGGCTCAAAAGATGAGGATGGAGATCGTTTTATAGAAATTTGGAATTTAGTATTTATGCAATTCGAACAAGTAACAAAAGATAAAAGAATTAGTTTACCAAAACCATCTGTTGATACCGGAATGGGTTTAGAAAGAATTGCCGCACTTCTCCAAGGTACACATGATAATTATGAAACAGATCATTTTAAAAAACTAATTAGCTCCACTTCTGAAATTGTAAAAGTTAAACCTAATGAAAAAAATTTATCAAGTTTTAGAGTTATTGCTGATCACTTAAGAGCTAGCTCATTTTTAATTGCCGAGGGAGTATTACCATCTAATGAAGGCAGAGGTTATGTTCTTAGAAGAATAATGAGAAGAGGCATGAGACATTCACATTTGCTAGGATCTAAAGAGCCAATCTTCTTCAATATCTTTAAAACTTTAATGGAAGAAATGAAAGATAACTATCCAGAATTAATAAGAGCCGAGTCTTTAATTAAAGAAACTTTAAAAATGGAAGAAGAAAAGTTTTTAGTTCTTTTAGAAAGAGGTATCAAAATTTTAAATGATGAAATTACAAAAATAGATAAAGTACTTTCAGGCGATGTTGCTTTTAAACTTTATGATACTTATGGTTTTCCATTAGACTTAACAGAAGATATTTTAAAAAATAAATCTTTAAAAATTGATAGTGAAAAATTCAATAGCCTAATGAAAGAAAGCAGAGAGCTTGCTAAGAAAAATTGGAAAGGATCAGGAGACAGTGCGATAGATGATATTTGGTTTAGCGTTAGAGAAAAATTAGGAGCAACAGAATTTTTAGGATACGAAACAAATCAAGCAGAAGGTGTTGTTTTGTCAATATTTAAAGATAATAAAGAAGTTGATGAATTAAATTCTGGTGAAGAAGGTATGATCATAGTGAATCAAACACCTTTTTACGGAGAGTCTGGAGGACAAGTAGCAGACAAAGGAGAAATAATTTCAGGAAAATTTAAATTTGAAGTTACAGATGTACAAAAAAAATTAGGAGATTTGTTTGTTCATTATGGTGAAGTAAAAAGCGGATCAATAAAATTAAATAATAATGTAGAGATGAAAATAAATGTTTCAAGAAGAGATAATATAAGAGCGTATCATTCAGCCACACATTTATTGCACGAATCTTTAAGAAGAGTATTAGGAACTCATGTGACCCAAAAAGGTTCTTTAGTAGAATCTGAAAGGCTTAGATTTGATTTTAGTCACATGAAACCAATAAGTTTAGAAGAAATAAAAAAAATTGAGACTTTCGTAAATTCAATGATAGAAAAGCAATCTGAAGTAAAAACAAGGCTAATGACACCTAAAGAAGCAGTTGATAATGGAGCTTTGGCACTTTTTGGGGAAAAATATGGTGAAGAAGTAAGAGTTTTATCTATGGGAGATGAAGATAAAAATTATTTTTCTACAGAATTATGTGGTGGCACACATGTAAGAAACACAGGTGATATTGGAAAATTTAAAATTGTGAGCCAATCTTCAATTGCAGCTGGGGTTAGGAGAGTTGAGGCATTAAGAGATAAACAATTAGATGACTACCTAAAAAATAAGGAAAAAATAAGCAATCTTTCAGAAAAAAGAGATGAAGAAATAATTAGAGATATAACAAAAAAAATCGTTAATTTAGGAGGCAAAGTCAATGCAGAAAACAAAAATAAGAAAGAATTAATTAAAATTTTATCAAAAGATCTTGAAAAACTTGAATTAAATTTAATTTTAGAAGATGAAACAAAAAATATTATATGTGATGACAATATAAATAATATTAAAGTAAGATTTCAAAGGGTTGAAGATTTACCTTTTAAAGAATTAAGAAAACTTGTTGATAAAGGGAAAAAGGATCTTGAAAAAGGAATTGTAATAGTATTTTCAAGCAAAGATGAAAAAGTTGGTTTGGCAGTAGGAATAACTAAGCAATTGGTAGATAAATATGATGCTGTTGAATTTGTAAGGCAAGGTTCTGAAATTGTAGGCGGAAAAGGTGGCGGCGGTAGGCGTGACTTCGCACAAGCAGGAGGAGTTGAAAAAAAAAATATTAATATTGCCTTTGGAGTATTAAAAAATTTAATTTAATTTATTTTTTAAACTTAAGTCAATTTCATCTAAAAACTGATTAGTTGTTAAGTATTTAGTTGAAGGCCCAATTAATATTGCAAGATCTTTTGTCATAGAGCCATTTTCGACACACTCTATACAAATATTTTCTAAAATATTTGCAAAATTTATAAGTTTATCATTATTGTCTAATTTTCCTCTATGCGATAATCCCCTCGTCCATGCAAAGATTGATGCAATAGGGTTAGTTGAGGTTTGTTTTCCTTGTTGGTGCATTCTAAAATGCCTTGTAACAGTTCCATGGGCCGCTTCAGCTTCCATTGTTTTGCCGTCAGGAGCTAAAAGAACGCTCGTCATTAATCCTAACGAACCATATCCTTGAGCAACAGTGTCTGATTGAACATCTCCATCATAATTTTTACATGCCCAAATGTATTTACCACTCCATTTCATAGCGCAGGCAACCATGTCATCGATTAATCGATGCTCATATGTGATGTTAATATTGTCAAATTTAGATTTAAATTCATTTTCAAATATTTTTTGAAAAATATCTTTAAATCTTCCATCATATTTTTTTAAAATAGTATTTTTTGTTGAAAGATAAACTGGCCATTTTTTTATTAATCCATAATTAAAACAAGATCTTGCAAAATCTTCTATAGACTTATCTAAATTGTACATTGATAAAGCAATTCCAGGTCCTGGAAAGTCGAACACCTCATATTTTTTTTCTTCATTTCCATCTTCTGAAGTCCATTTAATTTCGAGCTTACCTTTTCCAGGAACCAAAAAGTCTGTGGCTCTGTACTGGTCCCCAAATGCATGCCTTCCAATAATCAAAGGATTAGTCCAAGATGGAACGAGTTTAGGAATATTTTTACAAATAATTGGTTCTCTAAATACGGTACCCCCAATAATATTTCTGATAGTTCCATTAGGTGATCGCCACATTTTTTTTAATTTGAATTCTTCTAATCTAGTTTCATCAGCAGTGATGGTTGCGCATTTAATTCCGACGCCATTTTTTTTAATTGCCTTTGCGCAATCAATCGTTATTTGGTCATTTGTGTCATCTCTGTTTTTCATACTGAGATCATAATATTCTATTCCCAAATCAATGTAGGGAAGTATTAACTTCTTTTTGATGAACTCCCAGATCACTCTTGTCATTTCATCACCATCCAACTCGACAATTGGATTTTTTACCTTAATTTTGCTCATTTTTTGATGTATCTTATTAATTGAATTTCTTCTTTTTATATACATATATATCCAAAATTATCAATTGAGAGTTTATGTTAGACAAAATTTTTCCAAAAATTCACAACGAGGGGTATAAATTTATCGTTATTTTTATATTTATATCAATCGTACTTTACTTCATTAGTGGATTTTTAGGCTTTATAGGAATGATCCTTACGATTTGGTGTTATTATTTTTTTAGAGATCCTGATAGAATTTCAATAGAGAACGAAAACTATCTTACCAGCCCTGCAGATGGATTAGTTTTACAAGTTTTGGAAACAAATGGCCCAAAAGAACTTGGCCTAGAGAATAAAAAGTTTAAAAAAATAAGTATATTCATGAACGTGTTCGATTGCCATGTAAATAGAACTCCATGTTCAGGCAAAATTACAGAAATATTATATAAGCCTGGTAAATTTTTTAATGCATCATTAGACAAAGCAAGCGAAGACAATGAAAGAAATTATTATAAAATTAAAAATTCATTTGGGGAAGATGTAATAGTAGTTCAAATAGCAGGATTAATTGCTAGAAGAATTGTAACAGAATCATCCATAGACGATGAATTAAAACAGGGATCAAGAATAGGAATGATAAGGTTTGGAAGTAGAGTAGATTTATATTTTGAAAATTATGATGCACTAGTAAAAGTAAATCAAAAAACTATTGCTGGTGAAACTTTGATTGCAAAAAAATAATTTTATGGAGCATCAAAATAAAAATATTAAATTGGTATCAAATAAAAGCTCGAGAGTAATTCTTCCAAATATATTAACTTTAGTAGGTGTTTGTATAGGGCTAACTTCTATTAAATTTGCTTTTGATGGTAAATTCGAATTATCAATTATTGCAGTAATCGTTGCAGGAATCATCGATGGACTTGATGGAAGAATAGCAAGACTTATTAAAGGAACTTCAAAAGTTGGAAAAGAACTTGACTCACTAACAGATGTTATCAGTTTTGGGGTAGCTCCAGCATTTATTATGTACTTTTGGAGCATGTCTCAAATTGGAAGATTAGGTTGGCTAATATCTTTAATATATGTAATTTGTGTGGCATTAAGATTGGCAAGATTTAATATTACTTCTGGTGGAGACCCATCATGGAAAGATAATTTTTTTGAGGGAATTCCTTCCCCAGCAGGTGGTGTGCTAGTGCTTATGCCGTTAATTTATAGTTATAGTGAAATTCAATTTTTAAAATTGAATTATCAAGTTTTAGTACCCTGTTTATTTATAATTGTATCAATTTTATTAATTAGTAAAATTCCAACATATTCTTTGAAAAGAATTGTGGTACCAAGAAATACAACAATTTTTTTAATATTTGTTGTAATTTTATATTTTGGTTTACTTTTAGTTTTTACATTTAATACATTAATAATATCTGGAGTTCTATATTTTTTATTTATTCCAATTAGTACACTTCACTATCTAAAAACAAATAAGAATAATAAAATTAGAAATGAAAATGTAGATCATCATGAAGATGTTTTGTAATGAAGGATAATGTAATTATTTCATTAGCAGATGACAACTATTTTGAGTTGTTAAATGAATTAATTGACTCAATTAAGAACTTTGATCAAAGTAAAGATTTATCAATATGTATTTTAGATGCGGGTCTAAAAGAAGATCAGTTAGAAATCTTAAAAAAAAAAGTTGATCAAATAAAAAAAGCAGAATGGGATATTAAAGTTTCTGATTTTAAAGTAAAAGGAAGAGAGTGGCTTAAAAGCCAAGTATCAAGAGCCTTTTTACCAAATTACTTTCCAGGTTATAAAAAATATATATGGATAGATGCGGATGCATGGGTAAATTCGTGGAGTGCAATTGAATTATATTTAAAAGGATGCGAAAATAAAAAGTTAGCAATCTCCACATCTGCCGACAGATCCTACGGAAGAGTGTTAAGGGCCGAATGGGTTTTTGGAAGCTTCGCAAGAATTAAATCACAAAATTATAAACATGCAAAATCTTCAGGATTCTCAGAAAAAATTGCTAGGCAAGTAGCTTTAAAACCTCACTTAAATATTGGCGTATTTTCTCTAGAATCAGAAGCGCCTCATTGGGAAGTGTGGCAAAAAAATTTAAAAAAAGCTTTATCATCTGGAAGAATATGGGGCTCAGAACAAATTGCCATGAATATCACAATTTACTCAGACAATCTTGAAGTTGAAATATTGCCTGCTTATTGTAATTGGACTTTAATATCTGCTATGAAATTTGATAAAAAAAATAATACGTTTGTTGAACCGTATCTTCCAAATCATGAGATTGGAATTATACATTTTGCAGGAAAGAATAATGATGAAATTCGAAACAATAAAAATTTCAAATCAAAAATAAAAACTTTAGATGGAGATATAATAGATAAAAACTTAAGATTTAGGAATTAGTTGAAAAAAAATAAAATTTCAAAAGAATGGATACTTAAACAAAGAAGAGATATTTACGTTCGTAAATCAATAGCAGAAGGTTACAGATCTAGAGCTGTATATAAGTTAGAAGAAATACAAAAAAAATTTAAAATTATCAAAAATGGCTCATCTGTTGTTGATCTCGGGGCAGCACCGGGAAGCTGGTCACAGTTTATATCTAGGAATTTTAAAAACTCTAAAATAGTTTCTATAGATTTAAAGGATATGAAAAAAATAACAAATATCAATCAAATAAAAGGTGATTTTACAGATCAAATACAACAAAAAAAAATTATTGATTATTTTGGCGGAAAAATTGACACTATAATTTCAGATATGGCGGTAAATACAACTGGAAATAAAAATCTTGATGCCATAGTTACCGGTGATTTGTGCATTGAAGCTTTAAATTTTTCGTTAAATACTCTTAAAAAACAAGGAAATTTTGTATCTAAAATATTTATGGGCTCATCATTTAATGAAATAGTAGCAATTGCAAAAAAAAATTTTAAAGAAGTTAATGTATTTAAACCACCTGCCAGTAGAAAAGATTCAAAAGAAAGTTTCATTATTTGTAAAATTTTAAGATAGTTCTTCTTTAATTTTTTTAATAATGCTTTATATAATGATTAAAACTTATTTATGAAAACTATTCTTACAACTTTGTTATTTTTTGGGCTATGTCTACCATCTTTTGCTAAAAAAAATAATTTTTTTGAAGAAGCTAAAATTTTATTTGAAGAAGAAAAATACGAGGAGTCAAAATTTTTGTTTCAAAGAAATATTGTTTATAATCCAAAAAATGCAGAATCTTATCTCTATTTAGCAAAAATTTTTGATTTTGAAGAAAATAAAGTTGAACAGGAAAAATATATTAATTCCACATTACTTCTTGAGCCTAAAAATGAAGAGGCCATGTATTTATTAATAGATATTGAACTAAAAAGATCAAATTTTTCTAAAGTTGAAGAATTAAACGAAAATTTTGAGAAAATTTGTTCAAACATGTGTGAAAAACTAACATTAATTAAAAGTAGACTGAAAGAGTTAGAATAAATTAGTGGTTTCAAAAATAACAAAAATAAAATCCTTAAAAAATAAATCAAAAATTGTTTGTCTAACAGCGTATTCAAAAAATACCGCTCAGGCAATTGATAAATATACGAATATAATTCTAGTGGGAGACTCACTTGGATCTACATTATATAATTTTAAATCAACAAGAAGTGTAACTTTAGAAATGATGATTAAACATTCTAAAAGTGTAAGGCAAGGTATTTCAAATAGTTTGATGGTAGTTGATATGCCATACAATACTTATAACAAACCATCGCAAGCTTTAAAAAATTGCAAAAAAGTTATGAAACTTACAAAGTGCGATGCTGTTAAAATAGAAGGTGGATTAAAAAAAATTAAAATTATTAAACATTTGATAAAAAATAAAATTCCTATTATGGGACATCTTGGAATATTGCCTCAATCTATAAAGGGTAAATTTAAGTCAAAAGGAAGATCTGATAAAGAAAGAAATGAATTAGTTAGAGATTGTAAATTATTAGAGGAAGCAGGTGTGTTCTCTATAGTTTTAGAATGTGTAGAGAGAAAACTTTCAAGACAAATTACTAATTTAATAAAAATTCCTACTATTGGAATAGGATCATCAAATAATTGTGATGGTCAAATATTAGTGTTAGATGATATTTTAAGCTTAACAGAGTCAAAAATGAAGTTTATAAAAAAATTTGTTGATGTAAAAAATTTAATAGCCTATGGAGCTAAAAAATTTAAGGAAGAAGTAAAATCTAAAAAATATCCATCAAAGAAATATTCATATTAAAAGTATTTAATATAATTTTCATTAATATTTAAAATTTTTAAATCTACCAATCCTCCTATCACCAGTTGAAGACCAACAATTAAAATGAAGACTAAACCAATGTAGGCTATCCAAATATGTTTTTGAATATAGTTCGCCATATATGTAGCTAAAGCGCCTGTTAGAACAACTGATAACATAAGTCCAAATATCATAAATCCAAAATATCCTTTTGCAGCAGCAACCACACCAATTACATTATCAAAACTAATCATGATATCTGCAAATAAAACTTTTCCAATACTGCTAATGAAAGAAGGTTCTTTCCCTTTTTTTGTAGAAGATTTTGTTTTTTTGATATCTAATAAATCTTTTCTTAAATCATTTACAATCCAAATCAATAATAGACCACCTAAAATTTTTATGAAGTAAAATTCAAATAAAAATGTAGCAAAAATTGCAAAAAAGATTTTAAAAACAAAAGCCCCTATTACACCCCAAAGAATTATTTGTTTTCTATTTTTGGGAACAAAATTTGACGCAATAGATCCAACTATCACAGCATTATCTGCTGTTAAAATAATAGTGATAAAAATAATATTAGTTAAAATTATAAGCTCAGCAATCAAGATAGGTTTATAATAGTATTTTTTCTTAATTTTTCAATGTTAACTAGAAAATTTTTTATTGATTTACCTTAAAATTAATAATCAGATAGCAGATATAAAAAAATGGAGGAAGAATGAAATTTATAAAATATTATATTACAACAATAATTTCTTTACTATTTTTAACAAACATTTCTTTGGCAGAAAAATGGGATATGGCTTTGGCTTATGGAGCTGGAAACTTCCATTCAGCAAATGCAGCTGAGTTTGCAAAAAATGTTAGTGAAAAAAGTGGAGGAAAATTAACAATAGTTACACATCCAGGAGGATCACTATTTAAAGGAGGAGAAATATTTAGAGCTGTAAGAACTGGGCAAGCTCAAATTGGAGAAAGGTTTATGTCAGCTTTAGGAAAGGAAGATCCATTACTTGAGATAGACTCGCAACCATTTTTAGCAACTTCTTATAGTGAAGCTATGAAATTGTATAAGGCTTCAAAACCAGAAATTATAAAAGGCCTTGATGAGAAAGGGTTGGTATTTTTATATGCTGTTCCTTGGCCCGCACAAGGACTTTATAGTAAAAAAGAAATAAATAGTATTGCAGATCTTAAAGGTTTGAAATTTAGAGCATACAATTCAGCAACAATAAGAATCGCTGAATTGACTGGTATGGCGCCAACAAAAATTGAGGCGGCAGAAATAAGCCAAGCTTTCTCAACAGGAGCCGTAGAAAGCATGATTACATCTCCAACAACAGGTAAAAATAAAAAAATATGGGAAAATGGAGTTAAATATTTTTATGATATAGCCGCGTGGTTTCCAAAAAATATGGTTATTGTTCATAAAGGAGCATGGAATAAATTAGATTCTGCTACTCAAGATTTAATAATGAAAGAAGCTGCAGTAGCCGAAAGAAAAGGTTGGGATTTATCAAAAAAAGGAAATGTTGCAGACAAGAAAGCTTTATCAGCTGCAGGAATGCAGGTTGGAAAAGTAAATTCTGAACTGCAAAAACATTTTCAAGAGGTTGGAGCGACTATGGCCGAAGAATGGAAGAAAAAAGCAGGCAGTAGAGGCTCTAGTGTTCTTGCCGCATACAACTAAAATCAATATAATTAAAAAGGCCGTTATTTAAACGGCCTTTTTATATGTTATACAAAATAGATAATTTTTTAAAAAAAATTTATAGATTTTCAGGATATATTGCTGCTTCATTTTTAATTTTAGTTGCTATATTTATATTAATTGGAATAGCATCAAGAATATTTGGTTTTTATATTAGAGGATTAGCCGAATACTCAGGTTACTGTATGGCAGCCTCATCTTTTTTTGCTTTAGCTTACACTTTTGTAGAAGGAGGACATATTAGAATTACTCTTTTTTTAGAAAAAGCTTCAGGTGTAAAAAAAAAGTTTTTAGAAATATGGTGTTTAATTATTGCCAGTTTTTATTCAGGATATTTAGCTTTTTATTTTATAAAAATGTTAAAAATATCTTTTGAATTTCAAGAAAGAAGTGAAGGAGCAGATGAAATTTTAATTTGGATACCTCAAACAAGTGTTGCTATAGGTTCTTTGATATTTTTTATTTGTGTATTTCATCAATTTATTTTGAAAATATTTAGTAGAATTAAATGACTGAGATACTTTTAACCACTTTCTTTATAAGCGTTCTTTTATTCTTTTTAGGATCTGGAATTTGGGTTGCATTAAGCATGATAGGTGTTTCATCAATTGGAATGATATTATTTACTTCTAGACCTGTGGGCGATGCAATGGCTACTACAATTTGGGGAGCTTCATCATCCTGGACCTTAACAGCATTACCACTTTTTGTTTGGATGGGAGAAATTTTATTTAGGACAAAACTATCAGAAAATTTATTTAAGGGTTTAGCTCCATGGTTGCAAAAACTTCCAGGAGGACTAATTCATGTAAATGTTGTCGGATGTGCGCTTTTTGCAGCAATTTCAGGTTCTTCAGCAGCAACCGTGGCTACAGTTGGAAAAATGTCAATACCCGAGCTTAGAAAAAGAAAATATCCAGAAAAAATATTATTAGGAAGCCTAGCTGGATCTGGAACACTAGGATTGTTGATACCACCTTCAATTATATTAATTATTTATGGTGTAACAGTTCAAGAATCTATAGCTAAACTTTTTATAGCTGGAATAATTCCTGGAATCATGATTGCTTTAATATTTATGTCATATGTAATTGTGTGGTCATTAATAAATAAGAAAAGCATGCCTAGGCTAATAGAGAATTCTTCTTTTCTGGAAAAAGTTAAAAAAAGTAGACAGCTTATGCCTGTTGTATTGTTAATTTTAGGAGTAATTGGATCCATTTATACAGGTGTAGCAACAGCTACAGAGGCAGCTTCTTTAGGAGTAGTAGGCGCATTAATTTTATCTTACTTTCAAAAAAGCTTAAATTTAAAAACATTTAAAGCATCTCTTTTAGGAGCCACAAAAACTTCTTGTATGATTGCATTTATTTTAGCTGGGGCAACTTTTTTATCATTAGCTATGGGATTTACAGGGTTGCCGAGAAATTTAGCAATTTGGATACAGGACATGGATCTTTCACCGTATGTATTAATTTTTGTTTTAATGATTTTTTATATTATTTTAGGAATGTTTCTTGATGGCATCTCCGCAGTTGTTTTAACAATGGCAATAATTGAACCAATGATAAGACAGGCTGGATTTGATATGATTTGGTTTGGAATTTTCTTAGTAATTGTTGTTGAAATGGCTCAAATAACACCACCAGTTGGTTTTAATTTATTTGTTCTTCAAGGTATGGCAAATAAAGATATGGGTTTTATTGCCAAAAGTGCTTTTCCACTATTTTTATTAATGATTTTGGCATTGATTTTAATTGTTATATTTCCAGAAATAGCATTGTGGATGCCGCAACAAATGATTCAAAATATTAATTAGT
>Ga0208261_1000511_pt1 | contig 15032 bp, 15 predicted proteins | sample Knorr_S7_td_DCM__FD_185595 | JGI IMG/M metagenome (GOLD analysis project Ga0208261, IMG submission 185595) | Marine microbial communities from Southern Atlantic Ocean transect - Knorr_S7_td_DCM_ad_131m_LV_B (SPAdes) (version 3) | ecosystem: Environmental > Aquatic > Marine > Oceanic | place...
ACATCTAAAAATCCAAGATCAACTGTAGCTACTGTAACTGAAATTTATGACTACATGAGAGTATTGTTTGCAAGAGCAGGTATTCCCTACTCTCCTTTCACGGGGAAACCAATTACATCACAAACTGTAAGTCAAATAGTTGATAAAATTAAAGAACTACCAAAAAAATCGACAATTTATATTTACTCTCCTGTGGTACGAGGAAGAAAAGGTGAATATAAAAAAGATATATTAAGTTATAAAAAAAGAGGATTTAGAAAAATTAAGATTGATAATAAACTTTACGATATTGATGAAGTTCCTGAATTAAATAAAAAAGTAAAACACGATATTTCTATACTTGTCGATAGAATTATAATTAATTCATCTTTGGGAAATAGATTGGCTGAAAGTGTTGAAAGTGCAGTTAATTTATCTAACGGTTTAATTTTTGTTGAATATGAGAATGAAACTTTACCAAAAAAATTTAGAAAAATAGAAAATTTAATTTTTTCAACAAAATTTGCTTGTCCAGAAAGTGGTTTTACAATTGAAGAAATTGAACCAAGGCTATTTTCTTTTAATAGTCCTTACGGAGCATGTGAGGAATGCGAAGGTATAGGCGTCAAACTAAACGTTGATCCAAATTTGGTTATTCCTAATGAAAAGAAAAGTATAGCGGATGGAGCAATTGAACCTTGGTCAAAATCAATTTCAATGTATTATGCTCAGACATTGTCATCTTTAGCCAAACATTATGATTTTTCATTAAATGAAAAATGGTTAAAACTTCCAAAAAAAATTAAAGAAATAATTTTATATGGTTCTGATGATGAAGAAATTAAATTTACATATGATGATGGGTACGAAAAATATTCACATAAAAAAACATTTGAAGGTGTTGTTAATAATCTTGAAAGAAGATATTTAGAAACTGATAGTGATTGGAAAAGAGAAGAAATATCACAGTATCAATCAGACACTAAATGTGAGAGATGTAATGGATTTAGATTAAAAGACGAAGCTTTGTGTGTAAAAATTAACAAACTAAATATTAGCGAGGTTACAGAAAAATCAATCTATGATGCTAAAGAATGGTTTAAATCTTTAGATATTAACTTAGATAAAACGCAATTAAAAATTGCACAACACATATTGAAAGAAATTAATGAAAGATTAGATTTTTTATTGAATGTAGGATTAAATTATTTAACTCTTTCAAGAGAGTCAGGAACTTTATCAGGAGGAGAAGCTCAAAGAATAAGATTAGCTTCTCAAATAGGATCGGGACTAACGGGTGTTTTGTATGTTTTAGATGAACCATCAATAGGTCTACATCAAAAGGATAATATAAAACTGATTGATGCATTAAAAAAATTAAGAGATTTAGGAAATACAGTTATAGTTGTAGAACATGATACTGAAACTATGATAAATGCTGATCATATTATTGATTTGGGACCTGAGGCAGGAAATAACGGAGGAGAAATTGTTGCTCAAGGAAATTTTAAAGAAATTTTAGATAATCATAAAAGTATAACAGGAAAATATTTATCAAATAAAAATTTTATACCAGTTCCCCAAAAAAGAAAAATAGCAAAAAATGGTAGATTTTTAGAAATTCAAGGAGCTTCTGGAAATAATTTAAATAATGTTAACTTAAAAATTCCAATTGGAAACTTTACTTGTGTTACTGGTGTATCAGGAAGTGGTAAATCAACGTTAATACTTCAAACTCTTTACAACGCTTTAAATCTTACATTAAACAACAATAAATCTAGAAAAATTCCAAAGCCTTTTAGAGGATATAAAGGAATTGAATTAATTGATAAAGTTATTGATATTGACCAATCACCAATTGGTAGAACTCCTAGGTCAAATCCTGCCACTTATACAGGTGCGTTTGGACCTATAAGAGACTGGTTTACAAATTTGCCTGAGTCAAAAAGTAGAGGTTATAAACCAGGAAGATTTTCCTTTAATGTTAAGGGAGGTAGATGTGAAGCTTGTGAAGGAGATGGTGTAATAACTTACGAAATGCACTTTTTACCTGATGTTTATATTACATGTGATGAGTGCAAAGGATCAAGATACAACAGAGAAACTTTGGAAATCAAATATAAAAATAAAAGTATTGCAGATGTTTTAAATATGACTGTTGATGAAGGTTGTGATTATTTTGAGAATATATCAAATATAAAAACAAAATTGTTAACCTTAAAAAAAGTTGGTCTCGGCTATATCAAAATTGGTCAACAAGCAACTACTCTCTCTGGAGGAGAAGCTCAAAGGATAAAATTAGCAAAAGAATTATCAAAAAGATCTACAGGTAGAACAATGTATATATTAGACGAACCTACTACAGGATTACATCAACATGATATAAAGAAATTATTAGAAATACTTCATACATTTGTTGCAACTGGAAATACCGTTGTTGTAATAGAGCATAATCTAGATGTTATTAAAACAGCTGATTATATTGTAGATATGGGCCCAGAAGGTGGGGTTAATGGTGGTAATATTATAGCTGAGGGAAAACCTGAAGAAATAGTAAAATCAGATATAAGCTATACAGGCAAATATCTTTTGCCATTACTTAATACAAAATTTAAAAAAACTGCTTAATTTTATAGAAAAAAAGGTTATAAATATAAATGCTATCGATTCTACAATCACTTTCTAAAACAGTACATGTTTCCATAGGGATTTCTGTAATTCTTTTTTTAGGTTTGTATTTCTCCAATGGTGGATTTGATTTTGATGTAATTTTTTGGAGTTGGTTATTTAGATATATACATGTGGTTGTTGCAATAATGTGGATAGGATTATTGTGGTATTTTAATTTTGTTCAAATACCAAATATGCCAAAAATACCAGATGAACAAAAACCTGCTATAGGAAAAGTTATTGCACCTTCGGCACTATTTTGGTTCAGATGGGCAGCATTGTTAACTATAATATCTGGTTTAATACTTGCTTATCTAAATGGATATGTTCATCAAGCTTTAATGCTTGGTATTGGCTCAGGTGGAGGAAAAAATACAGCGATAGGTATTGGAATGTGGTTAGGCTTAATAATGGCTTTTAATGTTTGGTTTGTTATTTGGCCAAATCAAAAAAGAGCTCTAGGAATAGTTGATTGTGAACCTGATTTAAAAGCTAAGTCTGCGAAAACAGCTATGATTTTTTCACGAACTAATACTATTTTATCTCTACCAATGTTATTATCAATGGTAGCTGCACAAAATTTATATTAATTTTCTTCTTCTTTTATAATTGTTTTTTGACTAACTTTTAACATCACTAAAATTGGGTTAGCTATATATATTGATGAGTATGTACCAAATATTACTCCTAATATCATCGCCAAAGAAAAACCTTTTAGTATCTCTCCACCAAATATATAAATTGAAAATAAAGCAAGAAGAGTGGTTATTGATGTAATTATAGTTCTAGATAAAGTTTCATTTATCGAAATATTAGTTAATTCAAAAATTTTAATATCAGAATATTTTTTTAAATTTTCTCTAACACGATCAAATATTACAACAGTATCATTCATTGAATAACCAACAATTGTTAATACAGCTGCAACAATTGATAAATTTATTTCTAAAGAAAAAAAAGAAAATATACCTAAAGTAATAATTACATCGTGAAATAATGCTATAATTGCAGCTAGACTGAACTGCCATTCAAATCTTATCCATATATATATAAGCATTGCAGCTAAAGATAAACCTATAGCTATTATTCCAGATCTAAGAAGTTCAGCACTAACTTTAGGTCCCACATTTTCCACTCTTCTAAAATCTACATTTCCAACTGAATTAGATAATTTTTGTTTAATATTATCTATAAATTTAGGATCATTTGAATTTTGTTTTTCAAATTTAACAATATAGTCAGTTTCGTTTCCAAAATTTTTTACTGAGACATCGCCTAGATTCATTTGATTAAAACTATCTCTAATTAAGGATATTTTTGATGATCCTGGGTCAACTCGGAGTTCTATTAAAGTACCACCTTTAAAATCTACACCATAATTAAGGCCTTTAAATAATAATAAAATTAAAGAAATTATAATTAATATTAAGGATATAATATTAAATTGCCTATAAAAATTATTAAATTTGATAATCTTCATTTTAAATTATTCTTTCCTTATTTTTATTTTTAATAACAAAAAATGCCGTAAACAATCTCGCTATAAAATAAACTGAAAATAACGTTGTTAAAATTCCTACACCTAAAGTTATTGAAAATCCTTTAATTGGACCAGATCCCATAAAAAAAAGAATAAAGGCAGCAATTAATGTAGTAATATTTGCATCTAAAATTGTTGTTCTAGATTTTGTATATCCGCTATCAAAAGCAATTATATAATTTTTTTCATTCTTCACCTCTTCCTTAATTCTTTCAAAAATAAGTACATTTGCATCAACCGCCATACCTACTGTAAGAATTATTCCGGCTATACCTGGTAAAGTTAATGTAGCTTCAAATAACGTTAATACTCCAATTAGTAAAAATAAATTAGAAATTAAGGCCAAATTAGCAATAATTCCAAATATTTTATATTTATAAACCATAAATAAAACAACTAAGCTAAAACCAATTATTAAAGATAAAATTCCAGCATCTATAGAGTCTTGTCCAAGATCTGGACCCACTGTTCTTTCTTCGATAATATTTAATGGAGCAGGTAATGCACCAGACCTTAATAATAAAGCTAAATCAGTTGCTGATTGAAACGTAAAATCACCTGAAATTTGTCCTGATCCTCCAATTATAGGCTCTTGTACATTCGGGGCACTTATTATTTTACCATCTAAAATAATAGCTAATCTTTTACCGACGCCTGTACTAGTTGCTTTTCCGAATTTTTTAGCCCCCACTCTATCAAGACTAAAACTAACTACAGTTTCATTTGTCTGCGTATCCATTGTAGGTTTTGCATCTACTAAATTATCTCCACTTAGAATAATACGCTTACTGACTATTGCTTCTTCTGTACTATCTTCAAACATTAGTTTTTCAGTTCCAAATGATTCCTCTGAACTTTGTGTAATAAATTGAAATGTAAGATTAGCAGTTTTTCCTAGTAATGATTTAATTCTCCCAGGATCATCCAATCCTGGCAATTCAACTAATATTCTATCGTTACCTCTTTTCAATATATTAGGTTCATTTGTACCAATTTCATCAATTCTTCTCCTTACAATTTCTATTGCCTGATCTAAAGATGAATTTTTTAATAAAACTAAACCGTAATTTGATAGTGTAAGTTTAAAAATATTATTATCTTCTATAAAATCAAATTGATGCGATTTGTATTGTTGAAAATATTGATTAATTTCACTTTTATCATCATCTAAAATATTTTTTACTTTATCAACATTTTCATTATTTGACTCAAATAATATTGAATTTTGATCTATTGTGAAATTTTTTAAAATTATTTTTTGCTCTTTAAAATATCTTTTTAATTCTAATAATTTACTTTGCAGTTTTTGTGTTACGACAGGTTTATTGTCAATTTCTAAAAGTAAGTATGACCCGCCTTGAAGATCAAGTCCAAGTTTAATATTTTTAGAAAAATACTCGTCATCAACTTTTATAAAATTTGATAATGTGAAATATGAAAATATTAATGTAAATATTAATACTGAAAATACTCTTAATTTTGAAAAGTATAACACTTTTATAAATGTATATTATTTTTTTGGTTCAACTGTATTTACTAAACCTTGAATGCCTGTAGCTCGAACTATTTCAACATTTACATTTTCAGAAATTTTAACTTCAACTTTTTCGTTATCTATAATTCTTTCAACAGTACCAACAATACCTCCTGATGTAATTACTTTGTCTCCTCTTTTTAGTCCTTCAACCATTAATTTGTGATCTTTAACTTTTTTCTGTTGAGGTCTTATAAGAAAGAAATAAAAAATAACAAAAATTAAAATTAAAGGTATAAATTGTCCAATTCCAGCATCCATGATGTCCTCTTAAGTATAGGATTATTTATACTATCTAATATTTAAAGACAACTCTTAATTGATAGTGATTTTATCTATATTTCCCATATATGGTTTTAACACATCAGGAACTATAATTGATCCGTCTTCCGTCTGATAATTTTCTAAGATAGCTATTAAAGTTCTTCCTACAGCAAGACCACTACCATTTAAAGTTCCACAAAATTCAATATTATTATCTTTATTTTTATATCTAGCTTTCATTCTTTTAGCTTGAAATGTACCGCATGATGAACAACTTGAAATTTCTCTATATTTTTCCTCTGAGGGAAGCCAAACTTCAATATCATAAGTTTTTTCAGCACTAAAACCCATATCTCCAGTACTTAATATAATTTTTCTATATGGAAGTTTTAAATCATCTAAAATTTTAGTTGCACAATTTGTCATTCTTTCAAGTTCATCAAGGCATTTATCATTTTCAACGATACTAACTAGTTCAACTTTATAAAACTGATGCTGTCTAATCATTCCTTTCGTGTCTTTTCCATAACTTCCCGCTTCTTTTCTGAAACAAGGAGTTGAGGCAACTAATCTCATTGGTAAAGAATTAATATTAACAATTTTATTTTTAACCATATTTGTCAAAATGACTTCAGCCGTTGGAATTAAAAATTTTCTATCGTTTTTATCATCGAGTTTTATTTCAAATTGATCATTTTCAAATTTTGGTAATTGACCAGTGCCAAACATAGTATTTTCTGTAGCCATTAAAGGAGGTGAAATTTCTAAATATCCATTAAATTTTGTATGTGTATCAATCATATAATTTGAAATAGCTCTTTCTAATGATGCAAGTTTATCTTTAACAAACACAAACCTTGATCCAGTTGTTTTTGTTGCAAGATCAAAGTCTAGCATATTAAGTTTTTCACCAATTTCATAATGAGATTTAGGTTTAAAATTAAATTTATTTATATTACCAACTTTTATTATTTCTTTATTATTTTTTTCATCCTTGCCATGAGGTACATCTTTTATAGGAAGGTTAGGTATTAAACTTAATATATTATCAAGTTTATCTTTAACTATTGTTTGTTTTTTAGTTAATTCATCAATTTTTATAGAAATTTCTTTAGATTTTTTGAATAAACTTTCATCTTTAGACTTAGAAATAGTTTTTTTTTCCATTTCGTACTTTTCTTTTTCTTGAATAAGTTTTCTGTTTTCTTTATCAAGTTCAACTATATCATCGAGATTAGCATCAAAATTTCTACTTTTTATTTGATTTTTGAAATCTTCAAAATTATTTCTAATATCTTTAATATTGTGCATTTTTTTCTTCTGCTTTTTTTTCAATTATATTTACTGAAATAATTGATAATTCATATAAAATTAATAAAGGGATAGCTAATCCAATTTGAGTCACAGGATCTGGGGGTGTTAGTATTGCAGCTGCAGCAAATATCATAACTACAACATACTTTCTTCTTTCTTTTAAAAATGTTGAATTAACGACGCCTATTCTTGCTAACAAACTTAAAATTACTGGTAGCTGAAAACTTAATCCAAAAGCAAAAATTAACTTCATAACTAAAGATAGATATTCATTAACTTTGGCTTCTAATTGAATTGGTAAATTTGTACTTATACCTGAACTTTCAAAAGATAAAAAAAACTTGATAGCTAGAGGCATTATTAAATAATATACTAGCATGCCTCCAAGCAAAAATAGTATTGGTGTTAAGATTAAATAAGGCATAATAGCTTTTTTTTCATGGTTATATAAACCTGGGGCTATAAATTTCCATATTTGAATTAGTATAAATGGACTGGTAATAAAAAATGCTGCAAAAAAAGATACCTTCAAGTATGTAAGAAAAGTTTCCTGTAGAGCAGTAAATATTAATCTTCTATCTATGCTATCGCCTTTAACAGCTTTAGCATAAGGTTCTACTAAAAAACCGTAAATATATTCTGAAAAATAATAGCAACAAATAAATAACAATGACATAAAGATTAATGAATTAATTAATCTTTGTCTTAACTCAGTTAAATGACTTATAAATCCACCTTCTTTTTGATTATCATTTGTCATTTTTTATTTCTTCCTTGGCATTTTTATCATTTGGTTTTTTTTCAATTTTATCAAATTTTTCATCAGTAATATTTGAAACTTCATTTTGTATATCAGCAACATATCTCTTAGCCGACCCTATCCAAGAGCCAATTTTTTTTAACATAACTGGAAAATCTTTGGGACCAACAATAATTATCGAAATTGATATGATTATTAAAATTTCAAACCAGCCAATTTGTGGCATTGATTACTCTTTATTATTTGAATCTTGATTATCTGAAATATTTTTAGGGTCACTGTCTTCAGCAGGATCTGTTGACATGCCTTTTTTAAAACTCTTAATTCCTTTAGCAACATCTCCCATCAAACTTGAGATTTTACCTCTACCAAATAGTAAAACTACTAGTATAACTACAATTGCAATTTGCCAAAATCCTATACTCATAATTTATTTATACCTCCATAATTATGATTTTAAAAGTATCTTTTTACTTATCTTCCTCATTTTTAAGAGTTCCACTAAGCATTTCATCAATCTCAGTGTATATATTTTCTTTTTTATCTTCTTGCTTCTCTTTAAAGAACTTTCCAGTACCAAATATAGATGCGTCTACATTTGATGTATCAATTAAACCAGCAGAACCTAACTCATCAACTGTTGGTAAATCACTTAATTTTTGCAAATTAAAATGACTCAAGAAATCTTCAGTAGTTCCATATTGTATAGGTTTACCTGGAACATCTTTTCTACCTTGGGGTTTAACCCAATTAAGTTCCATTAAAATTTCAAGTGTATTTGTACCAAAAGCTACACCTCTTATTTCCTCTATTTCAGCCCTTGTAACAGGTTGGTGATAAACAATAATAGCCAATGTTTCTACAGCAGCTTTTGATAATTTTTTTTCAACCGTTTTTTGTTGTGACATTAAAGATGAAAGATTTTCAGAAGTTCTAAAAGACCATTTATTTGAAATACAAACTAAGTTAATACCTCTTTTAGAATAAAAATTTTTTAATTTTTCTAATATTTTTTGGACATCAGCTTTTTTTGAAATTTTAGATTCTATTGTTTCAATTGAAAGTGGTTCAGCAGCAGCAAATATAATTGCTTCCACTTCTCTTTCAGCATCACTAGTTTTATCTGGAAAAGAAACTATATTATTTTTTTTTAATTTATTCATGAATTTTCCTTAATATAAATATCATCAAATAAAAATTTTTGTTTTATAGATATATTTCCTTCTTTTACCAATTCAAGAGAGCCGGATAAGATACCTGCTCGACCTGTTCTATTAAGATTCTTAGATGATTTAAAATTTTCAGGTATTAATTCAGAAATATTTTTCCATTCATTTAACTTACCAGCATATTGATTTATTCTATTAATACCATCTTCTGTTGTAAAAACAGCCAATTTAGGTATGTTCATACGTTGAAAGTCTTTTGTCATGATTATATTTGCATAAGTTTTTAGTATTTCAAATAAATTTAATGAATATTTAGAATCATAAATTGATTTCATTCCACTTTTTGAGCCTCTCATAAAAACATCTTTACCTAATCTTTTTTTACTAAGCATTTGTGATGATAAAAGTCTTATTAATTCTAATTTTTTTAATTGTAATTTTAATTTTTCTGCAACTTCTAAAGCTTTAAATTCTTCTTCTTCATTTTCAGGTAATAACAATTTTGATTTTAAATAAGTTAACCAAGTTGCCATCAATAGATACTCAGAGGCTAGTTCTAAATTTAAATTTTTTGTTTCCATAATGAAATTATGAAATTGATCAGCAAGCTTAGTAACAGATATGTTTTCTAAATTAACTTTTTGTGATTTAGCTAAATCCAAAAGAATTTCTAATGAACCTGTATAACTGGAAAGTTCTACATTAAATTCGAGAGAATCATTTACTGTCATATATTACCTTAACTTATTATTTCTAAAAGTTGTGAAGTTTTTTTTAAAATAAATTTATCTATTTTTGGTGAATTTTTTGCAACAATTAGCATTTCTTTAAAATTGCCATTGCAATGTAAAGCTAAATTACAACCTGCAATGAATGATTTTTTAACATTTTCTGACAATGGATTTTTTAAAGCCTTCATCGATAAATCATCCGTAATTATTATGTCGTTAAATCCTAATTTGTTTCTAATTATGCTAATAATTTTTTTTGAATGAGTAACTGGATTTATTTTATCAATTTTTTTAAACAAAATATGACCTGTCATTGCAAGTAAAGATCTTTTTTGTTTGAAAGTAATAAAATCATTTTTCATTAAATAATTATAATTAACGTTAATTATTGGTAACTTTTTATGGCTATCAGACTTAGCAAGACCATGACCAGGTATATGTTTAATTATTGTTGCTATTTTATTTTTGTGAAATTTTTCTATGCAAATATTACCAATAGTTGAGATAGTTTTAGAATTATATCCAAAAGATCTATCTCCCACAATATTATGTGAATTGTTACGTCTTATATCTAAAACTGGAACTGAATTAATGTTTATTCCTAGTAGTTTAAGAAGATAAGAAATTTGTTTTACATAAACTTCATAATAAATATGAAATTTTTTATTATTATTCTTATAAAGTTTGCCAAAATAATCAGCTGAAAATAATGAATTATCAATAAATTTTTTTAATCTTGTAACACGACCACCTTCTTCATCAATTATAATTGGGTAATTTTTATTTTTAAAAATATTCCTAATGGATTCTGTTAAAATCTGAGTTTGTTTAATAGAATCAATATTTCTTGAAAATAAAATAATGCCCCAAGGTCTATATTTTTTTAAAAATTGCTTCTCGTTTTTTGAAAGAAATTTACCCTTAATACCACAAATAAAAGATCTATGGTTTTTACTAATCATTATAAATAAGATTCCAAAATGAATATTTTTTTGTCTTTTTACTATTTTTGTATTCAACAAATTCAATGATTTTATCAGTATCATTTTCTAGTAATATTAAATCTTCTTTATATTTAATAATTTTTTTATCTAACAAAGATTCAGCTCTATAAAAATTTTTAATATTATCATCTGAAAAATAATATCTTACTGTAAAAAAAATAAAAAAAAATATTACAATTATAAAAAATAAGTATTTTAACTCTTTAATCATTACATTTTTTCTGGCGTATCAACACCAATAATATTCATTCCACTTTTAATTATATTTGAAACAACTTTTAGAAAAATAATTTTTTCATCTTTGATAGTATTATCTTTTTCAATAAATCTTTTAGTAACGTCATCTCTACCCATATTCCAATAAGAATGAAATTCTGATGCAAGTTCATAAAGATAAACAGGTATTCTGTGAGGCTCAAATCTCGTTGAAGCGACATCAACACATTTGGGCCACTGAGATATTTTTTTAAAAATTTTAATTTCATCATCTGTATATTTAAAATCATAATTACTAACTTCAATTTTATCGTTTATACTTTTATTTAGATTTCTAAAAACGGATGAAATACGTGCATAACAATATTGAACATAATATAAGGGATTGTCTTTTGATTTTTCTTTAACTTTTGTAAAATCAAAATCTAATTCTACATCATTACTTCTGCTTAACATTATAAATCTTGTAGCATCTTTCCCAACTTCACTTATTAAATCTTCTACGGTTATGTAGTCACCTTTTCTTTTAGACATTTTAAAAGGCTGCCCATCTTTAATAAGCTTAACTAACTGACTAACCTTGCAAATTAATTTATTCTTATCTCCAGATAGAGCCTCAACTACAGACGTAATTCTTTTAATATAACCAGCATGATCAGCGCCTAAAATATTTATCAGCACATCAAAATTTCTTTTTAGTTTAGTATTATGATAAGCAACATCACTTGCAAAGTAAGTCCAAGATTTATCAGTTTTTTGTAACGCCCTATCTTTATCATCACCAAAATCTGTAGATTTAAAAAGCAACTGCTCTCTTTCTACCCAATTCTTTGAATCTTCTCCTTCTGGAGCTTTAATTTTTCCTAAATATACAAATTGATCTTTTTTTAACTTATCAACTACTTGATCGACTTCATTATTTAATACAATATCAGTTTCACTTGCAAAATTATCATGGGAAATACCTAAGTTATTTAAATTAAATTTAATCAATTTTATCGACTCTTGTACTGATAATTTTGTTAATTCTTTAGAAATACTATCAAAGTTATCAAAGTTAATTCCTTTATTCTGATCAATTATGTTTTTTGCTATATCAACCAAATAATCTCCCGGATAAAGATCTTTATTATCAATTGGAAATTTTTCTTTAAATAAAATTTCACGTATCCTGAAATAAACAGATTTTGTAAAATGTATAATCTGATTGCCGTAATCGTTTACATAGTATTCCTTTGTGACTATGTGATTATTAAATGTTAACAAATTGGATATAACGTCTCCTAATATAGCACCTCTACAATGACCTACATGAAGTGGTCCAGTAGGATTGGCTGAAACAAATTCGACAAGATATTTTTTTGAATCTTTTAAAGTATTTGAACCGTAGTTTTTTTGATTAATAATAGTTTTAAGAAAGTTATTCCAAAAAATTTTTTTAAACTTAAGATTTATAAATCCAGGTTTTTCAATTTTTATATCATCAATGTTTTCATCATTTTCTTTAATAATATTTGTAATAATTTCTGCTACTTCAATCGGTGATTTATTATTAGGTTTAGACAAGACCATAGCAACATTTGTTGACATGTCACAATTAAATTTTGAAGGAGGTATATCTACATTAATTCCAGATAAGTTTTCTGGTAATGTTATTAAATTATCTTGATTTGCCTTTTTTATTAAATCTATAATTTTATCTAAATATGTTTCAAAAATATTCATTTTGATGATTTATAAAGTTGAATAGCAAATCTATCAGTCATACCTGAAATATAATCCGATATAGATCTATGCTGATCTTTTTTTAAATCTGATGATTTAATAAATTTTCTTGGTTTATCAGCAATCATTTTGAAAAGTTTTTTTATAATTTTTTTACCATTATTATTTTTTACTATAACATTCTTATTGTTATACATTTTAGTTTTTAAAAATTCTTTAATTTCTTTCTCAATAGATAGAAAATTTTTAGAAAAAATTACAGTTTGATTTTCATTTTTTTGAACATCTAACATATTATTTATTTTATTTTGTTTAATTTTTTTTATTGAATTTTTAATAATATCTTTGACCATTAAATTTATAGAATCTCTTATAATTTGATAAATAATAATTTCTTTATTATCTCTTTTTATATTTTTTTTATAAGATTTATATATTTCTTTAAAAAAATTAATTTCAATTAATTCATTTAGAGTAAATAGTTTAGCTTTAATTCCGTCTTGTATATCGTGATTATTATAGGCTATATCATCTGAAATACTTGCTATCTGAGCTTCTAATGATGTGTTGTGTTTGAAATTAATCTTACTTTTAAATTTTTTTACGCCAATAATAGAATCAAGCTTCTCAAATTCTTCATAGGGCCCGTTATGTTTTAAAAGTCCGTCTAAGGTTTCAATGGTAAGATTTAATCCCTGAAATTTTAAATATTTATTTTCTAAAAACATTACTATTCTAAGTGTTTGTAAATTGTGATCAAAACCTCCATGGTTTTTCATACAATCATGTAAAGCATATTCACCAGCATGACCAAATGGAGTGTGTCCGAGATCATGAGCTAAACTTAAAGTTTCAGCTAAATCATCATTTAAATTTAAGTATTTTGCTATGGTTCTTGCTATTTGAGCAACCTCTATAGAGTGAGTAATTCTAGTCCTATAATGATCGCCTTCTGTATTAACAAAGACCTGAGTTTTGTGTTTTAACCTCCTAAATGATGCTGAATGGATTATTCTGTCCCTATCTCTTTGAAAAGGAGTTCTATAAATATTTTTAGGCTCATAATTTAGTCTACCTCGGCTTTTAAATAGTCCTAATTTTGAATAATTTTTCATTCTTTAAAATTGGCAAAATATAATTATATTAGTAATATCAGTGTTATATCATGATTAAAGAAATTAAATTTACAGATAAAGCAATAAATCAAATAAATCATCTTCTATCATCAAAGGAGAAAGGATCTTTTTTTAGAATCGCAATAAAAGGTGGTGGTTGTTCAGGTTTTCAATATGATTTTTCTTATGACAAATCTCAAAATGATGACGACTTATGTCATGAAAATATACTAATTGATAAAACTTCTGCAGATTTATTAAAAGGTTCTGAAATTGATTTTGTAAAAGAACTAATCGGAGATTCATTTAAAATAAATAACCCACAAAGCAAATCCTCTTGCGGTTGTGGTGTTTCTTTTTCTCTTTAATGATTGTTAGTTCTTGGAATGTAAATTCTGTAAGAGCTAGAATAGAAAATATTAAAGAATATATTAAAAAGTTTAGTCCTGACGTTTTAATGATGCAAGAAATTAAAACTCCTGATGATACTTACCCTTATGATGATATTAAGTCTTTAAAATACGAAAATTATGTATTCGGACAAAAAAGTTATAATGGTGTTGCAATTGTTTCAAAAAAAAAACTTTCAAATATTAAGAATGATATTTTTAAAGATAAGTTAAAACAATCAAGAATTATTACTGCTGATATAAAACATAAATCTAAAAATATACAAATAATTAATATTTACACTCCAAATGGTAATCCTGTTGATACAGAAAAATATGATTATAAAATTTATTGGTTGGACAGTTTAATTAAAACTTTAAAAAAAATACTAAAACAAAATGAAAATATTATTATTGGAGGAGATTTTAATATTATTCCCGCGGCAGAGGATGTTCATAATCCAAAAAATTATGAAAATGATGCTTTGTTTAGATTAGAAATAAGAAAAAGACTGAGAGAAATTATTAATTTAGGGTTTCACGATGCTTATAGACATATTTATCCTGATAAAGAAGGATATACATTTTGGGATTATACCAGTGGTGCTTGGCAAAAAAATAA
>Ga0208261_1000512_pt1 | contig 15025 bp, 14 predicted proteins | sample Knorr_S7_td_DCM__FD_185595 | JGI IMG/M metagenome (GOLD analysis project Ga0208261, IMG submission 185595) | Marine microbial communities from Southern Atlantic Ocean transect - Knorr_S7_td_DCM_ad_131m_LV_B (SPAdes) (version 3) | ecosystem: Environmental > Aquatic > Marine > Oceanic | place...
AGATTTGCTTATATATCTCCCTGCTGTTATCATTTTTTGTCATCAATTGTGCTACAAAAAGTTGACCAACTTTTTCCTTAAGAGTCATAGAGTCATAGACGCTATCAACCCATTTTTTTTGATCTTGGAAATCTACACTTCTTAATGGGTCTTTTTTTTGGGAATAACCCATAACAGCATAAGAAGTAACAATAAGGATAAAAAGAAATTTCTTATGCATATTAATTTAAGAATTGATTATGCCAACTATCTTTAATATTAACTTCCCAATATTTGTTATAATCAGAGATATTAGAAACCATATTATTAAAAACTATGGTAGATTCAGTTACTGACTTATCTTTCACTAAAGATTTAAATTCTTTAATAGACACAACTTTTATATCACTATCACCTCTATAAGCAACATTCATTTTGTCAAGCAATTCTATTTTGTATCTAGTTTCTAGTTTTTGAATGAAATTTACAGAAGAATCTATTGAGCATCCTGATACATCAATCCTTGAGTCTGCAGCAATTACAATAAATCTATTATACTTAATTTGATAACCTGATAGAACAGATTTTCCATGAGATTCCCAGGAGTTTTGAAACTCATTTAATTCTAATGATATATCTTTTACTTCATCATCAGTAAACTCTCTATTTGATTGGTATATCCAAATTCTAGAATCATTCGCTAATTCATTAAACATCAAATTCATTAGAAATATCTTATAAGTCTTGAGCTTTTGCTATTAATTCACTTATATCCATTACAGAAACCTTTTTTTCATCTTCTATTGTTTTTGCTCCATCAGTAAGCATAGTATTACAAAAAGGACACCCTGTTGCAACTAGATTAGTATTTGTTTCTTTTATATCTTCAGTACGTTCTATATTTATTTCTTTATTTCCCTTTTCTGCATCTTTAAACATTTGCGCTCCACCTGCTCCACAACATAATCCATTTGACTTACATCTTTTCATTTCTACTAATTCTGCCTCAAGTTTATGAATGAGTTCTCTAGGTGCCTCATACTCATTATTGGCTCTACCCAAATAACAAGGATCATGATAGGTAATTTTCTTTCCTTTAAAAGAACCTCCTTTAATTTTTAATCGACCATCATTAAGTAAATATTTAAGAAATTGAGTATGATGGTATACTTTATATTCACCTCCTAAAGAAGGGTATTCATTTTTTATTGTATTAAAGCAATGCGGGCATGTTGTTACAATTTTCTTAATATTATAGGAGTTAAGTACTTCAATATTAGAAATAGCTTGCATTTGGAACAAAAACTCATTTCCTGCTCTTTTGGCGGGATCTCCAGAACATGATTCTTCTTGACCTAATACAGCAAAATCAATGTTAATTGAGTTTAATATTTTTACAAAAGATTTTGTAATTTTTTTTGCTCTGTCATCAAAACTTCCAGCACACCCTACCCAAAATAAGACTTCAGGAACTTTCCCTTCAGCAAGGTACTCTGCCATTGTATGTACTTTTAGTTTATTTTCTTCCATAAATATTATTCATCGAATACTTCGATTTTTACTTCTTTTTTCACAAGATCAGTGAATTTTCCATTATACCTAGTTGCTTTTACAAGATGATTGTCAATCCAGTGATAATTTCCACCTCTTGGTTTGCCCATTAAAAGTGTATGATATTTGAATCCATGTTTTGCTAACCATGTTTCAGTAACCTCTCTATGTTCCTCTAATCTAGATGTAAAAAAACATATCATATGACCTTCATCAAACCATTTATTACAGGTTAAAAGAGCATCATTATAGGGTTCACAGGTTGCCATTCTATCAGGCTCTTCATTAGGAATATCATCAGTGATAGTGCCATCAATATCAATTAAATAATTTTTTATTCCTTCAGGTAGAACTGGACTTACTTTCTCTCCGTCTTTTACCTTTTTATGTAATATTTCCTCTATTTCTTCTTTTTTCATATTAAGATTTATTAATCATTCCAATTTAATCTATCCATTTGATTATATGGCCATGGAGCACCATTATTTTCAATATTAGACATCATATTATTTAATTCAGCAGGTGCTGAAGCTTCTTCCATCACTAAATATCTTCTCATTTCTAAAATTATTGACATAGGATCTATACTTATAGGACATTCTTCAACACATGCATTACAAGATGTGCATGCCCAAAGCTCTTCTCTAGTAATATAGTTGTCAAGTAACTTTTTTCCATCATCAACAAAACTCCCTTTGTTCTTGTCAATATTTCGGCCAACTTCTTCTAACCTATCACGTGTATCCATCATTATCTTTCTAGGTGATAATTTTTTACCTGTGATATTAGCTGGACAAACACTAGTACATCTTCCACATTCCGTACACGTATATGCATTTAAGAGTTGTAGCCAATTCAGGTCAGTTACATCAGAGGCCCCAAATTTTGCTATTTCATTAAGATTTTCTTCAGAATTAATCGATTGATCTGTACTGTATTCGTTTAACATCAAGTTAACCTCATTAGTTACACTTTTTAAATTAGACATCTTTCCCATATTTTCTGTACTAGCATAAAAGGTGTTTGGAAATGCTAAAAGAATATGTAGGTGTTTTGAAAAATATAAATAGTTTAAGAAAAAAAGGATTCCAATTATATGAGACCACCAAAAAATCCTTTCTAATATATGGAGTGTTTCTACAGAATAGCTTTCGAATAAAGGGAATATTAATCCACTGATAATATTGCCATTATTCATTTTTTGAAATTCAACATCAGTTGCATTCATTAGTAGGAACAGAGACATTAGTATTATTTCAAAATATAAAATAAGATCTGCATCAAGCTTTGGCCATCCCTTCATCTTATCTTCATAGAATCTCTTAAGTTTAATTATATTTCTTCTTAACCAGAATATAGACACAGATATTACTACTAGTATAGCTAAAATTTCAAATGATGATATCAAAAAACCATAAAACCCTCCCATAAAAGAGAATATTCTGTGTGTTCCTAAAAGACCATCAATAACAATTTCTATAAGCTCTATGTTTATTATTATGAATCCAATATAAACAACTACATGTAGCGCACCAGCAATAGGTCTTCTTACCATTTTACTTTGCCCTAATGCAATCCTTGCCATATTCATCCATCTTTCTTTAGAATTTTCAGATACATCTATATCTAAATCAATGCCTAAATTTATATTTCTTCTTAGTTTTAGAACATTAGAAATAAAATATCCTAAAGAAAGGGATAAGATTATAAAGAAGATAATGTTTGGTAGATATGAAATCAACAGCATCTATTCTTATTTATCAGATTTTTTACCAAATATTGAAAAATGCACATATCTTTTAGGATTAGACTTAATATCTTCTATTAAGACTTCTAAATTCTTTGTAGCATTATCAAGATTTTCAAATAGCTTCGCATCATAAATTAACCTCCCCATTGTTCCTTCTCCTTTGGACATTTGGTTTGTTAAATTATTTAGATTAGAAACGGTGCTATCTAAATTAGTTAGAATTAAATTTAAATTAACCTCAGAAATAGATGTAGATATATCATTCATTTTTATCGAGGTTTTATTTAGATTATCGACAGTACTAGCTATACTTGTGGAATTATCCTTAATAAGATTGTTTATGTTTTCAGATGTTTCAGAAAGGCTATTTGTAAGACTTGAGAATTGATCTATACTTGACTTGAGAGACTCTTTAGTTTCTTCATCAAAAAGAGTATTAATATTAGAGAGCACAACTTTAGCATTCTGCATAACTTCTTCTAATTGTAGCTGAATTTGAGGCATTATTTGATTTACCAAATCAGTTAGTCCTGGTTTCACTGTTCCAACCAAGTAATCACCAGAGTTAGCCATTATATTGTTGTCATAATCAGGAATTATAGCAATAGCTTTACCACCTATAAGTCCTGTTTCATATAGTTCAGCCTTACTTGATTTTGAAAATTGTACATCATTTTCAATAACTATATCAACAATTAATTCTTTGGTATTATTAGGGTTAAAATTTATTTTTTGAACCTTCCCTATTATATATCCATTCAATGTAACAGGGTTAGATGAAGCTAGCCCATCTACTTTTGAGTAAACAACCTTAAATGTTCTAGTTTTTTCAAATAAATTAATACCCTTTAGGTAGTTATATGAAAATACCGACATTAATGTTCCTATTATTACAAGAACTCCAATCCATATTTCTTTTGTGAATTTCAATCTAAGTGTTTGTGAATTACACCGTAAAATTATGAAATTAATTACTAATAGAAGTTGATTTGTTGAATTTCGTTATTTGTTTACCTGTACTATTTTTCCATTTTCAAAACCCACGATATAGGATTTCTTGTACCCTTTAGAAATAGCTGTATTCTTCATTTTAAGTATTTCATCATAATTATAGGAGCTTCCATAAAAATATCTATATAATTTCCCCTCCTTTACACTTGACAAATCCCTTAATCCTTTAAAATTGTAGCTTTTCAATTCAAGCTTTCGTCTACTTGCAGCTATCTGAACTTTATAAATGATGGTGTTTTTAGGTTTATAGTTAACCTCAAGATTCTCTGCTACACCTAATGCAGTTTTATATTTTTTAATAGCATTAAAAATACTAGAAGTAATCTCTTTTTGACCTTTCTTTGAATTTAAGTATGCCCCTTCAGTTTTATTTGTAATAAAACCTGCCTCAATTAATACACTAGGCATATATGTGTTATGTAGAACCCAAAAACCAGATTGCTTAACTCCTCTATTCTTTCTTTTTAATTTTTTTGCAAAGTTATCTTGTATAAAGCTTGCTAAAAGAATGCTTTGATCTAGATACTCTTCTTGCATTAAGGTGATGCCAATTAATGATTCTGGAGCTTTGGGGTCAAAACCTTGATAATTTTTTTCAAAATCTTCTTCTAAGAAAATAACTTCATTCTCCTTGAGAGCAACTTCAAAATTAGCTTTGTTAACATGAAGACCATAGACAAATGTTTCTGATCCATAAACTCTAGTATCATGAAAGGCATTGCAATGAATTGAAATGAATAAATCTGCGTCAGCATCATTAGCAATCTTAGCTCTTTGTCTTAATGTTAAAAATAAATCTCTATCTCTAGTATATATTACTTCATTTCCATCATTTTGTAGTTGCTTGCCAAGATCTAGTGCAATATTTAATACAATATCTTTTTCTAATATTCCATTTGGATTAGGTCTTCCAGGATCTTTACCTCCATGACCTGCATCAATTACAACCTTAAATTTTTCTTGAGAATAAGTATTAGATATAAAAGCACTGTTAAGGATAAATAAAATTAGAATAAATCTTGTTGTTAAAGTAAGGTTAAAATAGGTAAGATATGATAAGACTTTACTCATACTTGTATATATTACTCTCTTGAAAAATGCGTAACTTTATAAAAGTTTTCTATATAGTTACTAATATACACTTATAAACATTGAAAACACCCGGCTTTAACATACTTTTATTTCTAAGTTATTCATTGTTTATAAACACGATTATTTTTGCATCTCCCTTCAATAAAAACAACTTCAATTTAAATACTTATGAGTATTCTAGTTTGAATTATAAAATAGATTCAACCGAAGTTGTTAATGATACATTAAATGAAAAGAAATCATTCTTACTAGACAAAGTCATATATACTGCAACTGACTCGGTATCTATCAATCCAAATGTAAAATCAATTCATTTATATAATAACGCTAAAATTGTTTATGAAAGTATGGAGATTACATCTGGAATAATTGTAATTGATTATGGAACGAATGAAATATATGCAGGTAGAATTAAGGATAGCTTAGGGAATTATACCCAGTCCCCAGTTTTTACTCAAGGACAAGAAGTGATTGAGCCAGATTCTTTAAAATTTAATATGGACACCAAAAAAGCTATAATATTTAATTCTAGAACAGAACAGTCTGGATTAAAGATTTTATCTGAAAAGACTAAAAAAGAGAATGATTCCGTGTATTTTATGAATAAAGCAAAATTTACCACATCTGCTGATATAGATAATCCAGAATACTATTTTCTCTTAAGGAAAGCAAAAGTAGTTCCAGGAAAAAAAATTATTACTGGTCCAACAAATATGTATATAGCTGATGTTCCAACTCCGATAGGCCTTCCATTTGCATATTTTCCTTTATCTAATAAACGTACTTCAGGTATAATATTTCCCTCTTTTGGTGAGCAAAATAGTAGAGGTTATTTTGTTCAAAATGGAGGATATTACCTTCCTATAAGTGATAATATTGACTTAACACTTTTAGGTGACTACTATACTAATGGAAGTTATGGCTTTAGGGTAGAAAATACTTATTCATACAGATATAGATTTAGAGGAAACTTGAGTTTTAGATACGAAAGTCTAATACAAAGTGAAAGAGGTTTTCCAGATTATTCTAAATCCTCTATATATAATTTAAGATGGTCTCACACTCAAGATTCTAAATCAAATCCAAATTCTAGGTTTTCTGCTTCAGTTAACTTAGGAAGTAGTAAGTACTATCAACAATCTATAAATCAGCTTAATGCAGCTAATTATTTGAACAATTCATTATCATCATCAATCTCTTATTCTAAAACGTTTTCTGGTGAGCCACAGGTAAATATGAGTCTTTCTGCTACGCATTCACAAAACACAAATACTCAGGTAATAAATATGACATTACCAACATTTCAAGGAAGTGTTTCTAGGATATTTCCTTTTGCCCCTAAAAGTGGCACAAAGAAAGGTTTCTTTGAAAATATAAATCTCCAATACAGTGTTAGAGGTGAAAATAGGATTCAGACAACTGATTCTTTGTTTTTTAAAAAGGAAATGTTTGAATCAGCAAAATCAGGGTTTCAGCATAATATTCCTATAAGTACAAATTTTAAATTATTTAAATATTTAAGTTTTTCTACAAGTGCTAATTATAATGCAACAATGGTTTTTAACACTATTGAAAGAAGTTTTGATAGTGAAAACCAGGAAATTGTTACAATAGATAATAAAGGTTATGATGCATTTAGTACTTATAATTTTTCAGCCAGCTTAGGAACAACTGTTTACGGTATGTATGATTTTGGAAGCGATAAGAAAATTCAAGCAATAAGACATGTTTTAAGACCTTCTGTTAGCTATAGTATCTCCCCTGCATTTAATCAATATTATGATACTTATGAAGTGATAAGTGCAGATGGATTAACAACTTCAGAAGTAGAATATAGTCGTTTTGAAGGTTCAATTTTTGGCCAACCTAACAAAACATATTCAAGCTCAATAGGTTTGTCATTAGCAAACAATGTTGAAGCTAAGGTAATTGATAAAGAAAGTGAAGATTCAGAGTTAAAAAAGATAGTAATACTTAATAATTTAAACTTTTCTACAGCTTACAATATTGCAGCAGATTCATTAAAATTAAGTCCAGTTAGAATGACAGGAGGAACTCAGTTATTTAAAAATAAAATGAATATAAATTTTGGGGCAACACTAGATCCTTACGCTATAAATGATAATGGAGTAAAAATAGATAAATTTAATATTAGTGAAGGAGGAGGTTTGTTTAGATTGACTAGTGCTAATTTAACTCTGAATTATTCATTTTCTAGCAATGATTCAGAGAAATCAAATAAAAACCAAGCTTCTATAGATGAATCTGTTAGAAATGGAGGAAGAGATGATGATTTATTTGGTAGAGCTATGGATTTTGCTGACAACAGGTTTAATGAAGAAAAACAGGAGGAAAAAGAAAAAAAGCCTAATGATCTATATAATTATAAAATACCTTGGAGTTTAAGAATTGCATATGCTGTTAATTATAACAACTCAATCGGTCAAAAAGAAATTTCTTCTCATTCATTAATGTTCTCAGGTGATATTGAATTATCTCCTAAATGGAGTGCTGGAATGTCATCTGGATATGATTTCAAAAACAAAGGAGTTACCTATACTCAATTAAGATTTGAAAGAGATTTACTTAGCTGGAGGATGAATTTTAGCTGGATTCCATTTAGTTCGAATGCATCATGGAATTTCTTTATAGGAATTAAATCAGGAATGTTAAGTGATATTAAGTATGATAAGAGAAGACAAAGAGATAAAATATTATAATTAAATTAGTATAATTTTAGAAACAGAAATAATATGAAAAAAATAGTAAATACATCTAATGCACCTAAACCTATTGGCCCATATAATCAGGCTGTGATTTCAGGAAATTTAATGTTTATGTCAGGACAAATAGCATTTGATCCAAGTACAGGGGAATTAGTTATAGGAGAAATACAGGCTGAGACAAAGCAAGTTATGGAAAATTTAAAATCAATTCTTGATGAAGCAGGCCTTTCTTTTAAGGATGTTATAAAAACCTCAATATTCTTATCTGATATGAATAATTTTCAACATGTTAATGAAGTCTATGGTTCATATTTTTCTAATGAAGATGCACCTGCTAGAGAAACTGTTGAGGTAAGTGGATTACCTAAAGATGTAAATGTTGAAATTTCTATGATAGCTCAGCTATAAGCTCTTTTGATGATATTTTAACAATCCTTCAATTGGTCTTCTAATTATATTTCCTGCACTTAGTCCGTATTCTTTTAGACAGGATTCTAATTCCTCTTTTAAATAAAAAGAAATAGACCCACTGAAGTGTATTAATACTTCTTTAGCATCAGAAAATTGAAGTATTTGTCTTTCAATAAAAGACTGAAAACCTTTTCTTATTAGTGTTTGAGAATATTCCGAATCTTTATTATTAATTAAAAACTTAGCAAATTTTGCCAGATAAGTATTAGGATTAGGCTGTTTATATAGTTTGTCTTTTATGGTTTCTGCCTTTAAATCATATTCAGATTCAAATTTTTTAGATATTTCTTCTGGAATACGATTAAAATAATAATCTCTTAACAACTGTCTTCCGAAATAGTTCCCACTAGCATCATCCATAAGTATATATCCTAGTGATGTAACTTTTTGTAGAACATCATTTCCATCAAAATAAGTGCAATTAGATCCAGTTCCAATAATGCAAACTATTGATTTTTTACCACTAGTTGAAGTAGCATAAATTGCTGCATATGTATCTTCCTTGACAGAAATTTCATTTGCATTAATAAATACATCTTCGAAAACTTTTTTTATTAAAACTCTTGGAGGTTCAGTCCCACACCCTGCTCCATAAAAATATAATTCATCAATATCTTTTCTATACTTGTATAAATCATAATTGTTAACAATTCTTTCTTTTATAATATTTCTGTCTAATACTTGTGGATTTAATCCTAAAGTTTGTGATTCAAATATAACTTTGCCTCTATCGTCAATGCCTATCCAATCTGTTTTAGTTGATCCGCTATCTACAATAAGAATCATTATTGATTATATTATTAAAAGGTTATCCTTTATTATGAATTTCTACAATTAGTTCAACAAGTTTTGTTGAATAGCCATATTCATTATCGTACCAAGAAATTATTTTATAGAAATTAGGACTGAGTTCAATCCCAGCATTTGCATCAAAATTACTAGTATATGGTGAACCAACGTAATCTTGAGAAACAACTGCCTCTTCAGTATAGCTAAGAACATTTTTTAATGAACCTTCAGATTCTGACTTAAAAACTTTCTTAATCTCTTCATAAGAAGTCTCTTTTTCCAATAAAACTGTTAAATCTACAACTGATACATTAGCTGTTGGTATTCTAAATGCCATACCAGTTAATTTTCCATTTAATGAAGGAATGACTTTACCAACTGCAATTGCAGCTCCAGTAGAGGAAGGGATAATATTATTTAATGCAGATCTACCAAGCCTATAATTTTTAGCTGGACCATCTACGGTCATTTGAGTAGCAGTTGCTGCATGCACAGTAGTCATTAAACCTTCCTTAATTCCAAAGTTATCATGTAAAACCTTAGCTATAGGTGCAAGACAATTTGTTGTACAGGATGCATTTGATACAATTGTGTTATCTTTTGTTAATTCATCACTGTTAACACCCATAACAAACATTGGAATGTCTTTAGATGGTGCGGAAACAGCTACTTTCTTTGCACCAGCATCAATATGAGCTTGAGCTTTTTCTATTGTTGTAAAAATCCCAGTACATTCGGCTACTACATCAACTCCAGCACTTCCCCAATCAATTTTAGACGGGTCTCTTTCTGAAGTTACTCTTATTGATTTTCCATTAACAACTAGATTTGATTCATTTGTCTGAATTGAATCTTCTAATTTTCCATGAACAGAATCATATTTCAATAAATATGCTAAATGATTCACATCAAGTAGGTCGTTTATAGCAACAACTTCTACATCATCTCTTTTAAGAGCAGCACGAAATGTAATTCTACCAATTCTTCCAAAACCATTTATTCCAATCTTAATTTTACTCATAGTTATATATTTATATTGACATTATATCAGATATTTTTAGTAGTTCTGAATTTATTTTTGTTTTTCCTTTGACAGCATCAATTAGAGGGGTTAATGATATTTTGTTATTTTTTAGTCCAACCATAACATTGGATTTTTTACTTAAAATAGAATCTATTGCCTTGACCCCCATCCTACTAGCTAATACTCTATCAAAACAACTAGGAGATCCTCCTCTTTGCATGTGTCCAAGAACAGAAACTCTTGCCTCATATTCAGGAAGGTGTTTTTCAACATATTCTTTTAGTTCAAAAACATTCTTACCTATTTTATCACCTTCAGCAACTACAACTATGCTAGATGATTTTCCAGTTTTTTTACTTCTTTTTAAAGAAGCAATAAGTCTTTTAAGTCCAAGATTTTCTTCAGGAATTAAAATTTCTTCAGCACCAGCAGCAATACCACTATTTAGTGCTATGTGACCTGCATCTCTTCCCATAACCTCAATAAAAAATAATCTGTTATGAGAGCTTGCTGTGTCACGAATTTTATCAATCGCATCAACTACTGTGTTTAACGCAGAGTCAAAACCTATTGTATGAGATGTCCCAAATATATCATTATCTATAGTAGCAGGAATTCCTATTATCGGTATTTTGAATTCATTGTTAAATATGTATGCGCCTGTAAAGGTTCCATCACCTCCAACTACAACTATTCCATCAATTGAGTTTTCTGTAATATTCTTGTAGGCTTTTTTTCTTCCTGATTTTGTTTTAAAATCACTAGACCTAGCAGTCTTAATAATTGTCCCTCCTTTATTAATAATACCTTTTACACTTCTAGCATCCATTACTTCAAACCTTCCGTTTATTAGGCCGTCATAGCCTTTGTGAACAGCTATAGGTGTTACACCATTATAAACACAAGATCTTACTATAGCTCTAATAACAGCATTCATTCCAGGTGCATCTCCTCCTGATGTTAAAAAAGCTATTTTTTTTATTTGATTTCTCACAGATATAAATATATGGCAAAACTAATAAACTTATATTTAGTTTTTGTATAAGTTTTTAATTTATTTTGCAGAATTAAATCAATTAAAATTTAAGAATAAATAATAGTAATTAGTAGTTGGAAAATCAAAACATATATACGTTAGGAATTGAAAGCTCTTGCGATGATACAAGTGCTTCTATATTATTGAATGACAAGGTTTTAAGCAATGTTACTTCAAGTCAAGATATACATAAAATTTATGGTGGAGTTGTGCCTGAATTAGCGTCGAGAGAACATCAGAAATTAATTACATCTGTAGTCAATGAAGCTATTATTAGAGCGGGTATTAATAAAGGTGAATTAAATACGGTTGCTTTTACTAGAGGTCCAGGTCTATTAGGCTCACTACTTGTAGGAACATCATTTGCAAAATCTTTATCTATAGGACTAAATATACCTTTAATAGAAGTTAATCATATGCAAGCCCATATCCTTTCAATTTTTATTAAAAATAATGGCAAAGCACCTTGTTTTCCTTTTTTAGCATTAACAGTATCTGGTGGACATACCCAGCTTGTTATTGTAAAGGATTATTTCAAAATGGAAGAAATTGGCTCTACCCTAGATGATGCTGTTGGAGAAGCATTTGATAAATCAGGTAAAACAATAGGTCTTGAATATCCTTCTGGACCAATAATAGACAGACTTTCTAAAGATGGGGATCCTAATGCGTTTACATTTACTAAACCTAAAGTAGAAGGTTTAAATTTTAGTTTTTCTGGGTTAAAAACAGGCTTTATGAATTTTATTAAAAAGGAGTCTTCAAAAAATAAGAATTTTATTAAAGACAATCTAAATAATATATGCGCTTCTATTCAAAATACCATTGTAGAAATATTAATTGACAAATTGAATGATGCAGTTAAAACCACTGGAATTAAAGAAATAGTTATATGTGGAGGGGTTTCAGCTAATTCAGAGCTAAGAAAAAAAATGAATGATTTATCAGTATCAAATAAATGGAATGTCTACTTTCCTAAAATTGAATATTGTACAGATAATGCTGCAATGATTGGAATAGTAGGTTACCTTAAGTATAAAAACCGAGAAATATCAGATCTTTCTTGCTCTTCAACCTCTAGATATAAAATATAAATAAATGAAACTATTTTATAGCTCAGAAATAAATACAAAGAATGAAGATTTTATCTTAGACAATTCTGAGCACACACATATTCATAAAGTACTAAGGAAAAAAGCTGATGATAAAATACATATTACAAATGGCAAAGGCTATTTATTTGAATGCATAATTAAAACTATTGATTCAAAATCTACTAATCTTAAGATCTTAAAATCAATAAGGAAATCAAATATGGATTATGATTTGCATATTGGAATTGCTCCAACAAAGAAAATGAGCAGATTTGAATGGTTTGTAGAAAAAGCAATTGAAATTGGGGTTACCTCTATAACTCCTATGATTTGTAGTTATAGTGAAAGAAAATCATTGAATTATTCTAGATTAGAGAAGATTTCTATATCAGCTATGAAACAATCTCTTCAGACATATTTGCCAGAAATTAAACCTATAGTTGAATTTAAAGATTATATAAAATCTAATAATTCAGATTATAAATATATAGCACATTGCAAAAAATCAAATACAGAACATCTTTCAGGTATAATTGTAAAAAAAAACTCATCAAATATTATTATTGGTCCTGAAGGTGGATTTACTAATAAAGAAATAAGTTTTGCAATAGACTCTGATTATAAGGTAGTTTCATTAGGGAATAATAGGTTAAGAACTGAAACAGCGGGAGTTGTTTGCTGCCAAATGTTTTTAGATTCAAATAAATAATATTATTAAATTTACATCATGAAATTAGATCAGCTAACGAAATCTATTTTAAAATCTATTCTATCATTAATAGGAGTTGGTGCATTTTTATTCTTTTTGATAAAAATTAATGTTGTGATAATATATATAGTTATATCAATGGTTCTAGCATTAATGCTAAGCCCATTTACATCACTTCTAAAGTCAAAACTTAAATTTAATAACCTCTTTGCTTCTATTACATCATTGTTCTTTCTATTAATTATTATGATAGTTGTTATAGGTGCATTTATCCCATTAATTATAGAGCAAAGTAAAAATTTATCTTTATTAAATAATAGTCAGCTAAAATCTAATATTGAAAATTTGATCGTCAATATAAGTGAATATTTTTCCTCAAATAATTTGACGATATATGATTTTTTATCAGAATTCACTCTTTTATCTGATATTGATTTCGCCTTTATCCCTAAGTTGTTGAATTATATAATTTCTGAAGTTGGAAGTATTGGAATAGGATTTTTATCTGTTTTGTTTATCACTTTCTTTTTCATTAAAGATGGAGATTTGATATTAAAAAAAATAAATAATCTTCTTCCTAAGAAAATAAAGAATAATTTTTTAGATTCAGTCTCTAAGATTAAAATGCTTCTTTCAAGATATTTTATTGGTATTTCTGTACAAATATTTAGCCTTTTTGTTTTATACTCAATTATGCTTTCTATAATTGGGATTAAAAATGCATTAGTCATAGCTTTTTTATGTGCACTTCTCAATATTATTCCTTACATCGGACCATTAATAAGTATAGTGCTTATGGCTGTTTTAACTATGACAAACTATATAGACTCAATGTTAATTAAAGAAATGCTATCTAAAGTTGGGTATATTTTTATTGGATTCTCAATAGTCCAATTAATTGATAATTTATTAATCCAACCCTATATTTTCTCTAAGAGTGTAAAGTCACACCCATTAGAAGTATTCATTGTTATTATCTCTTCGGGAATCTTATTTGGGATAATTGGGCTGATAATTGCAATACCTTTATATACTGCTTTAAAGGTTATTTATTTTTCATATTCAGGTAAAGAAGCATAAAGAATTCCTCCTTCTAGTAATTTAATAAATCTTTCATCAGAATAGGTTTTAGCCAAATGACCTAAACCTGTATAGAACGCTCTTCCTCCATCATATTCATGAAACCATGTTATTGGATGATTTTTCCCATGTCTGCCTCCAAAATATGTTGATTCATCAAGATTTAATAAAACATTTACGTCTGGATTCATATCATAGAAATTATACCACTCATCCCTAATCTCCCAGATATCTTCCAAATGTTTAGTAGACATATGGTTATTGTTTACTGTTTGTATTGAAGCAGTCGAAGTTCCTGGAGGGTGATTTTTAAAATATGCTCCAACAAGTTTACCGTACCAACTCCATTTATATTCAGTGTCTGCTGCAGAATGTATTCCAACAAAACCTTTGCCACTTTTAATAAAATCTTCCATTACCTGTTGCTCTCCTGCATTTAAAATGTCTGAAGTAGTATTTAAAAAAATTATTGTATTAAAATTAACTAGATTCTCTTTAGTTATAACTTCAGAATATTTAGAATGGTAGACATTAAAATCATTCTTTATACCAATATCTGTAATCAACTCCTTCCCTGCTCTTATTGCTGATCTATGAACAAATCCTTTTGTTTCAGTTATAACTAATACAGAAAAACTGTTCCTTTCATTACAATTTAAACATTCTATCTCATTCTGGCTTGATTGAAAAAGCAAAAAAGAAAACAAGATTAT